>WBZR01000269.1_pt1 | contig 88359 bp, 80 predicted proteins | sample 5204231 | NCBI WGS metagenome assembly WBZR01 (sample SAMN12412403, study PRJNA552823) | activated sludge metagenome | isolation source: activated sludge from anammox sidestream of wastewater treatment plant... | place: USA: Virginia | collected 2017-08 | reverse complement strand
ACGTCCCGGCGCGCGCTGGACAAAGGAGGGCGCTACCATGGTTGCCAAGGCTCGAGCCGCCTGGCTTAGCCGCCAATGGGATGCCTTGCCGTTGGCTGCTTGATTCTACAGAATTTGAATGCTCCCGACCGCCCGTTTTGATTGACGCTTATCGTCTCGTGTGTTATCGTTAAGCGAGATAGGAAAACGGTAGGTTACGTTGGTTTGAAGAACATCAGCGGCTCGCGGTTTGACTGCGGGTCGTTTTGTTTTGTCCTCCGATGGAACAAACAGATTTACCTATACATTTCATTGTCTCTTGTGAAAGTTGCGTCTGCCGCGCTCAAGGCGGAAGCGTTTTTACAAGAGGTCTAGTTGCCATAGGAGGCAAAAATGTCTGACAGAATTATCGGAACAGTCAAATGGTTCAACGGCGATAAAGGCTACGGCTTCATCGCCCGCGAAGGCGGAGCGGATGTGTTCGTCCACTTCTCCGCCATTCAGTCGGATGGATACCGCAATTTGACCGAAGGTCAAAAGGTGGAATTCACCGTCGAGAAGGGACCGAAGGGTCCGCAAGCCAGCAACGTCACCATTCTGAGCTAACGACAAAAAAAGAACCCTGTTTTACGGGGTTCTTTTTTTATCAGGAATATTGCGCGAGAACGTCCTCGAAAAATGGGCGCCCGCTCGCGCGATAGATTTCCAGCAGGCGCCGGGCGTCAAACGGCAGGCGGCGGAATTGCAGGTCAATATCTCCATGCGCCGCCGTCAGGAGGGCATATTCCGCCCATGAGTTGACGCGGAGGATTTCCCCCGTCTGATACGGGTTGAACGGAAGTCCCACGCTCCCGGGGTTGAAGAAGAAATACCTCCCGCAACGGCGGATTTGTTGCGTATGCGTATGACCGCCCGCCAGAATATTTTCGTCATACGCGCCGAGAAATTTCAAAAATTCGTCTTCGGAGGTGGTTGGCAGAATTTGGTCTTCATAATTGGCTGGTACGGCATGAAAGCACAGCAGGTTGAGATCGTTCTCGAGCGAAACGGTAACGGTGGGTTTGAAACCGGCTATAAAATTTTTATCGTCGTCGGTCAGGCGCGAAAGCGACCACTCGCGGATCGCATTCCTTTTGGCAGATTGTTCAGCCCCCGGGGTAACGCCGGTCAGCAACCAGTCATCGGCATTGCCCATGACAACAGGACAGCCTAAATTTCTCAGGCGCTGAACCGTTTCGGCGGGTTGCGCCCCGCCCTGAACCGCGTCGCCGAGACAGACGATTTGATCCACGCCCTGTTTGCGGATGTCAGCCTCGACCAACTCGAAGGCAAAGTCGTTCCCGTGCATGTCCGAGATCACTGCAATGCGCATCCGCTCTCTCCTCACTACTCTCTACTCTCTACTCTCTACCCTCTACCCTCTACCCTCCGCCTATTTCTTCCTCGGCGCCAGCCGGTTCTTGCCAAAACTCTTCGGTGTGGGAGCAGGCTTGGGCGGGCGGCGGGAGTCGTTTCGGGGCGCGCCCCGGCCCCTTCCGCCGTGATCCGTTCGCGGCGGGGCGGGACGCGCGTAATCGAATCCTTCGAGCGTCTTGCGTTCGAGCGGCGCTCCCATGATGCGCTCCAGAGTCCGAATCATATCCTTGTCGTCGTCCGTCACCAGCGTAAAAGCGTCGCCGGTGCGTTGCGCGCGCCCCGTGCGCCCGATGCGATGAATGTAAGCGTCGGCGGTGTCGGGCATGTCGAAGTTGATGACGTGCGAGACCGTTTCGATATCCAACCCGCGCGCGGCGATGTCGGTGGCGACCATGATGTCGTGATGCCCGCTCTTGAAGCCCTTGATCGCCGCCTGGCGCTGACCCTGCGAACGATCGCCGTGCAGGCTGGTGGCGTTAAAGCCCGCGCGTTTTATCTGTTGCGCCACGCGATGCGCGCGATGTTTGGTGCGCGTGAAAACGATCACCGAATTGGTGTCGGTATGTTTGAGCAGTTCGATCAACAACGTCGCCTTCAAATGTGGCGGCACGGGATATAGCGCGTGCGCGACCGTATGCGCCGGTTTGACGATTCCCATGGCGATCTTTTGCGGCTGACGCAGCGCCTGTTGCGCCAGCAGTTCCACGTCCGGCGGGAAGGTGGCGGAAAACATCATCGTCTGCCGCTTTTCCGGCACGGCTTTGACAATGCGCCGCACGTCGGGCAGGAAGCCCATGTCGAACATCCGGTCCGCTTCGTCCAGCACGAGGATTTCGATGTTCGTCATCTTCGCATGACCCTGCGCGATTAAATCCAGCAGGCGCCCGGGGCAGGCGACGAGGATCTCCGCGCCGTTGCGCAACGCCTGAATTTGGGGCGCGGCTCCGACTCCGCCGTAGATGGTTGCGCTCTTCAGCCTTGTCCCCGCTGAGAGCGTTTTGATCACGTCGTGGATCTGCTCTGCCAGTTCGCGCGTCGGCGTGACGATGAGCGCGCGCGGCGTGTTGCGTTGCCCTTCGAGCAGTTTGTTTAAAATGGGCAGGACGAACGCGGCGGTCTTTCCTGTGCCGGTCTGCGCCGTGCCGATGATGTCCCGCCCGCGCAGGGCGGCGGGGATGGCGGCTTGCTGGATGGGCGTGGCCACATCGTAGCCCGCCTTGTGGATGCCCTGCATCAGGCGGGGATCGAGTTGAAATTGATTGAAGTTCACAAATTCCTGTTCTTTCCGGGTGCAGCGGGGTTTCCGATTTGCCCGCGTTGGTTTGAGCCTGTGGATTCGCGTCCCTGGGGAGGCCTGGCTTTATTGCGCGCAATTTCCCCTTGAATTTCTTAAATCATCCCTGTAAAGACGAACGTGTTCATGGGGTTTCTCCTGCAAAATTATACACCCGACCGGAATACAAACCCCGCATTACTCCCTTGCCACTTCCGTCCTTGTCAAAATCACGACAGCCGCAAGGATCAACCCGCCGCCGATCAGCACAAGGGGCTGAAGGACCTCCCCGAACAGCCACGATGCCAGCGTCACTGTGACGACGGGCTCAAGCGTGGAAAGCATGGCGGCGTTGGTGGGACCGATCCGCTCCAGCCCGGCGAGGAAGGCGGTGACGGGGATAACGGTGGAGATGAAGATAATGCCCGCTACGACAAGCCAGCCCGGGTTTGTGGCAGGGAAATGAGTCCCGTTGAAGAGCGCGAACAGACCATACACCGCCCCGGCGGAGGCGAAGATGACCGTCGAAGATTGTACGGGGGATACGCGCTTCATCACGCCTGCGCCGACGATGATATAAACGGAATAAATAAGCGCGGCCGCAATCGCCATCAACGCGCCGATCAACTGCCCGCTGACGGGACCGACCGTAAGCGCGGCGCCCGTCAGGGCGAGAACGAGCGCGATGATTTTGGCGCGGGTCAGCGTCTCGCGCAGAAAGGTCATGGATAAGATGGCGACGAAAAAGGGATAAAGATACAGAAGCAGCGCCACCAACCCTGCCGAGGCGTAACGAATGGCGGTCATATAAAGAAAGGACTGCCCGACATACCCGATCGCGCCCATGCCGATCAGTTGGGCGAGGATCCTTCCGCGTGGAAACGGCTCGCGGCGCAGGATCAGGATCAGGGTCATGAAAGAGGCGGCGAGTCCGAAGCGCAGAAAAAGGAGCGTGAAGGTATCCACGCCTTCGGCGTAGGCGTAACGCCCGAAGATGGCAAGCGTCCCAAATGAGGCGGCGGAGATTGCGATGAGGACGATCCCGGCGAGGCGTTTCATGGCGGGCAACTATACCCGAAAAATCGCGCGGGGCGGTTGTCGTTTTGGGCTGTAAAATCTCTTGATCATTTGAAATGCCCCCCAATTGATTTGTGTTTCGAACGGAGTCTGGAAGGGATGCGGACGCCTGTTTGCAAATATCAATGAAGGCTGCCCGGGTTCGTCTTGAATGAGAGCGTCCGGGTTGGCGGCGCGTCAATCTATCTTCTTCCAAATATCCGAGGGCGGTTTTGTCAGCGGGCGCGTCATGGCGGAGAGGCGGGCTTCGTAGTAGGGTTCCTCTTCCGTCGCAAAGCGCGAGAGGTCGAACAGGTTGCGCTTGATCAACAGATCGGCGATGCGCTTGACTTCGTCCCTTGTGAAGTCGGGAAGTTTTTCGTGGAATTCCGTCAGGCTGAACCGCCCCAATCGGACGACGAAGTTCACCGCAGACCGCAACGGTTCGGAGAACAGCACAACATCCGACGGGCGGATATCCTCCCGGCGTTCCTCCAATTCCTTGAGCGCGGTTTCAAAGTGCGGGTTCGCCACATGACACCTGAATGGGAAAGATCAATTTTCTTTTAACAGATTTACAAGGCTGCGCAAGCCTTTGGTCACGACATGATCGGGGAAATGGATCGTAAAGATGCCGGAGCTTGCAAGTATCATCATTTCGTCCGAATGAGGCAGGATCGCCCCGACCTTCGCTTCATAGGTCTGTTCCACGCGCGCGCGCACTTCTTCGAAATCCAGGTTGCCAGGCGCCTTGTTGACCAGGATGAGCAGGTTCGGCACGTCCAGTTTCTTTGCCACATCCACCGTCACCGCCGTGCCCTGGTAATCCTGCTGGTCGGGACGCATGATGATGACCAGCGTGTTCGAGATGGCGATGGAAAGCAGGGTTTCCTCGTTCAAGCCGGGGTGCGTGTCTATCAGCAGATAATCCAGGTTCAGTTTCTCGATCACGTCGCGGAAACCGTCGTTCAGCAGCCCCACGTCGTATCCCTCGCGCAGGATGCGCGCGATCTCGCCGGCTTTGATGCTGGAGGGGATCAGGAAAATCTGTCCTTTCACTTCCGCGCCGACATGTCCGGTCACGTCCTGGGCGGCCTGCTCGATGGTGCATTTGCCCCACAGGTAATCGTTGAGCGAATGTTCCATGTCCGCTTCGTCCAGGTTGAAGAGTACGTGAATTCCAGGGGAGGCGATATCCGTATCCACCACGCCCACGCGCGCGCCGTCCATTGCAAGGAGCGCCGCGATGTTTGCAGTGGTGTTCGATTTGCCGGTGCCGCCGCGGAAGGAGTGAACTGAAATGATTTTGGACATGCCCTGTCTCCGAAATTATGATGGTTTTACCGTGTCTTGAATTGCTTGCGAATATTATAGCCTAACTGGATTGGAAATAAAATCCCTACTTTTCCCGTCCCAATTATGTTATAGTGAGTCCCTGATGCGATTGGTTCGAGCGACCCTTTTTTGATCTCTATGACGACAGAATATATGCAAAATTCCGAGCCCCTGCCGCAAGACGCCAGCGACCAGTTTCTCATCCAGAGGTACAAGGATGGAAATACGGAAGCGTTCGACGCCCTCTACCGCCGACATCTGCCCAAGGTTTACAAGCGGATCAGGTGCGTGATTCCGGAGGGCGATGTGGAGGATGTGACCCAGGAAATTTTCATCGCTGCATTGAAGTCCCTTTCGACCTTTCGAGGGGACGCGCAATTCGGCACATGGTTGCGCGCATTGACCAACCACAAGGTGGCGGAGTTCTACCGCCGCCGCGGGCGCAAACAGGAGCCGCTTCTTGCCCCGCTTTCGGGCGCTTCCGCCCAGGCGACGGGCGGCGCCCCCAAAATCATGGAGGATCGCATCATTCTCCAGCGAGCGTTTCAAAACCTGCCCGAAAACTATCGGGAGGTCATCCTGCTCCGTTTTGCCGAGGATATGCAATTCAATGAGATCGCCGAACACACGCGCCAAAACCTTGAAGCGGTCAAATCCCTGTTTCGACGCGCCGTAGCCGCGCTTCGCAACCAACTGGAACAATGATCATGCAGCGACAAATCGAAACCCAAAAAGACGACCGGCTGGCGGATTTTACCGACCGTTTGCTCGGCGGTGAGACGACCCCCACCGCCTCAAACTCGGACGAGGAACTGCTCAGCCTCGAAAAGACTCTCCTGCGCCTGAATCATGTTCTCCCGTCCGCGCAACTCGAGGAAGCCAGGGTCGAACAGATGCTGGCGCGCCTCAAAGCGCGTGTGAAGCGCGAGGAAGAGGAACGGGCGGCGAGACCGTCCTTCTGGAGACGGCTTTTCGACTTTCAATCCAACCCACAGGCGGGTTTGTTGATCGGAGTCGCGGCGGCAATATTGCTCCTCGTCGTCTTTCCCTGGGTTTCCCTTACCGACCCCGGTGTCACAGGGACGGCGGGCGCCGGGTCCGCGGGAACATCCGCCGGGGTAAACCTTTTCGTGGGCGTCGGGGTCGCTCTTTTTCTACTCGCACTCTATTGGATATCCCGCCGAAAATAGGATCGGCGCGCCGTGTAGGATGACCGTATTATCCCGCTCGAAACCCTGAAGGAAAACGCGGCTGTAATTTTCTACAGCCGCGTTTTCGTCCTTGTCGGGCATATCCCGATGGAGTAAGATTTCAAGATGACTCTCGCTGTTTCCATTGTCATAGCCCTGATCGTTCCGGTTATCTTCCTGTTCCTCCTGCGCAGGCTCGACCTGCACAAGACTGCGAAATTCAAGAAAAACATCGCTACCCTCGGCTGCGGCGCCCTGGCATATTTGCTTGCCGTGCAGGTCAACCGCGCGGTTGCCAATTCCGGCTTGCTGACGTGGACCGAGATCATCCGCTATATGGCGCCGTTTGGGGAGGAGATTTTCAAGTCGCTGATCCTGATTCGCCTTGTCAATCGCGCCGACTTCAATTACATCGTGGATGGGGCGTTATACGGCTTCGGCGCGGGCATCGGTTTTGCCGTTTTCGAAAATGTCGAATATGTGCGCGGAACGGAGATCGAGCGGGCGCTTTTTCTGGCGGTGGCGCGCGTGTTTTCCACGAACCTGGTCCATGCCGCCGGGAGCGGCTTGATCGGCGCGGCGCTGGCGTTCCATCGTGGGATGAAGGATAAGCGCCTCGGCGCTTATGCGATTTTGGGCGGTTATGCGATTGCGATCGTCTTTCACGGCGTCTTCAATACCATGGTCAATGCGGGGACGTTCCTCGCCGTCGCCATTGGATACGGTATGATCGGCGCGGCGTTGATCTGGTATTTCATCCGCCGCGGCATGGATGAGCAGAGGGAATGGGTGGGCGAGAAACTCGGTATGCAGGATCGCGTGACGAAAGAGGAGACTCGCGCTGTGACGGGCATCGGGAAGATGATGGAAACCCTGATCGCGCCCTTCGAGGAACGCTTTGGCGGCGAAAAGGTTCCGCTGGTGAGGGAGTTGCTATACACGCAGGCGGAGATGGGAATCAAACGCAAACTGCTCGAGGCGACTCCCAGCCCGGCCAGGAAAAAGGAAGTCGAGGATATCATTCAAGGTCTTTATGAGACGATGGAATCTTTGCGCAAACGGATCGGCGTGTACCCGATGATGTTCATCCGCGAGGTGTATCTCGCCCAGAGTGTAAACGCCTGGAGCGTGTTAAATGCCCGCATCGCCGAATCAGGCGCGGGTCAAAAGGGAGGCGGAGTCTGGGACTTGGCGGGCAGGCGCATCGAAGAGTCCAAAGCCGGGGAGGAGAATCCGTAAGATGGCGGACATCCTCAAAAAGATTCGCGAGACCAGTTTTTTCAAGGAACTCTCGGACGACGCTTCGTCTGCGGTGGCGGCAAGGGCTTTGGCGCGCCGCTTCAGGCCCGGCGACGCTGTGATGCGCAAGGGCGACCCGGCGGATTCGTTCTTTGTCGTCCTCGACGGGCATTTGAAGATCGTCACCACCGACGCGAAGGGCGACGAGATCATCATCAACAAAGTGGGACCCGGCGAAAGCGTGGGCGAGATTGCGCTCATGGACGAGTTGCCGCGCTCAGCCGGCGTTGTCGCGCTCGACGATGTGGATGCGCTGGAGTTGACGAAGGACGCTTTCTTCGACCTGCTCGACGACCGCCTGGACGTGTCTCTGGGCATTCTGCGCGGCTTGTCACATCGTTTGAGGTTTTCCACAAAGTACATCGAGACGGCGATAGACTGGTCGCAGAAAACGGCGGAGGGCGATTACTCGTTCCTCGAACAAACGCAACCCCTCTCCGCCGCCGCCGCTTCGGACGACGCCAAGGCGGCGCAATTGCTTTCGGCGTTCTTTTCGATGGCGCGCAAGGTGAAGGAACGCGAAGACGGTTTGAAACAGGAACTGGAACGCCTGACGTTCGAGATAGATCAGGAACGCCGCAAGAAGGAGTTTGATCAGATCACCGGCACGGAGTTTTACGCGAAGTTGAAGGAACAGGCGCAGGAGTTGCGCCGCAAACGCGCTTCGGGATAATTCGCCGCAGGGGCAGACCCGCCCAATCCTTTCTCGACTTGTCGCTCTGTGTTCATGCAAATCGTCAACCGGCAGGGCGAGCCTTCTTTGCGGCGCAGGAGATTGATCGAACCTTGACGGGTCGCCCTTATGGCATTATTTAGAGCCTGTCAGGTTAACCCTGCTTCCGGCGGCGGCTGGAACGTTGTTCGGATGGGCTTTTAGGCGAATTACAATCATTGCGGAGGCAGTATGACAGGTAAAATTGTTTCGATCCATTCGTTTCGCGGGGGGACGGGGAAATCGAACGCCGCCTCGAACCTTGCGGCGCAGGTCGCATTGACCGGCAGGCGCGTGGGCGTGGTGGATACTGACATCCAGTCGCCGGGCATTCACGTCTTGTTCGGTCTCGACGAGCAGAAGATGGGAAAAACGCTCAACGATTTTCTGCACGGCAAGGCCGCCATCCGCGAGGTGGGATACCCGGTGGGGCAGAACACCGGCGGCGGCGAAGGACGCGACAAACTGGCGGGGAAGGAACTCTACCTGTTTCCATCCAGCATCAAGGGCAGGGAGATCAGCCAGATACTCAAGGACGGCGTGGACTTCAACCGTTTGAACGAAGGTTTGCAGACGGCGATCTCCGAATTCAACCTCGATTACCTGTTCATTGACACGCACCCCGGTTTGAATGAAGAAACCCTGCTCTCGATTGCCACTTCCGACATCCTCATCATCATCCTGCGACCGGACAATCAGGATTTTCAAGGCACGTCGGTCACTGTGGATATTGCGCGCAGTTTGGATGTGCCCAACCTGTTCCTGGCGGTTAACAAAGCCCTTCCAAAGCACATGAATCGGCCCGAGTTCAACAAGGAAATCGAAAGACTGTTCAACGCCGCCGTCATCAGCGTGATGCCGCTTTCCTTCGACATGGCGGAGAACGCCAGCCAGGACTTGTTCTCCCTGCGCTTTCCCGATCATGAATGGTCGAAAGCCCTGAAGGATATCGTGCCGTACATCCTGAACGCGAAATAGGAGCGCCCCATGAAATGCTGGCATTGCGAAGAAGAACCCCGCGCCTCCTGCGCGTTCTGTGGGCGTTTCGTGTGCAAGGATCACGCCGCGACCATGTCCACGTTCATTACGATGTTCGTCGGCGCGAACAACACCCCAAAAGGGCTCGCCGTCGCCAATGTGATTTGGTGCGGCGAGTGCGAACCCCAGCCCGAACCGATCAACATGCCTGAGTTGTATTAAGAGAGGTCGCCATGCCCGGACTCTTCGACCGACTCGACAAGGAAATCAAGGACAAACAGCGGGAAGGCGGCATTACCCCGCTTGACCTGGCCGCATTGCCGCCCTCTCTGCGCAAGATCATGCGCCTGATGTTGCGCGAATTGAGCATGAGTTACCCGCGCATGTGCGAAGTGATGGACGCCATGCCCGAAGCCGACCGCCTTCCCCGCGCCGAGTTGGATTCCGTCCTCTCGGAGTTGACCGATCAATTCTGGCTGATCCGTATCGGCGAAAAGGAGAAAGCCATTTACAAGGTCAACCTGCGCCGCAAAGAGGGCAGCAAACTGGCGGCGGGGATCTGGTCTGCGCTGGACAATAAACTGAAAGGAAAATCGCCCGGCTCCTTATGAAGTCGAAAAAGACCTGGGGAAACGTTTCTTCCCCCATCATCGGCGCCCGTGCGCTTGCGGCTGACGACATGAACCGCGAAGAGATTATCGAGCGGACAGCCGCTTTCATTCGCCAGGAATTTTCAGGCGAAGCCTCCGGACACGACTGGCATCATATCCGCCGCGTGTGGCAGACCGCCCGCGCCATCTGCGAGATCGAAAAAGCGGATTCCTTCATCGTCCAGCTGGGCGCGCTGTTGCACGACCTCGACGATTGGAAGTTCAACGACTCGGGGGATGAAACCCCGCTTCGCGCCCGCGCCTGGCTGGATTCCTGCTCCGTGGACCCCGTCACCGCCCAAGCCGTGTGCCGCATCATCCAGCGCGTCTCCTACAAAGGCGCCGGCGTGGAAGACACAATGGACTCGCTCGAAGGTTTCATCGTACAGGACGCGGACAGACTCGACGCCATCGGCGCCATCGGCATCGCGCGCGCCTTCGCCTACGGCGGCTACAGGAACCGCCCGCTCTACGACCCGGATTTACCTCCCCGCATCCATGCCAGTTTTGAAGAGTATAAAAACAGCAAAAGCGCCACAATCAACCATTTTTACGAAAAACTGCTTTTACTCAAAGACCGCATGAACACCCAGACTGCCAAACGCATCGCCGAGGAACGCCATAATGTAATGTTAAATTTTTTGGATCAGTTTATGCAGGAGTGGGGGAGTAATAAGTGAATGGTGAATAGTGAATGGTGAATGGTGAATAGTGAATGGTGAATGGTGAATAGTGAATGGTGAATAGTGAATGGTGAATGGTGAATGGTGAATAGTGAATGGTGAATGGTGAATGGTGAATAGTGAATGGTGAATAGTGAATAATAATCAGTAACCTGTAACTTGCAACCTGTAACCTGCAACCTGTAACCTGCAACCTGCAACCTGTAACTTGCAACCTGTAACCTGCAACCTGTAACCTGTAACCTGCAACCTGTAACCTGCAACTCGTAACTCTCACCCTGCACCCTATAACCCGCCCCCGGAGACATCGTGAATCGAAAAATCCTCATCCCATCCCTCGCGCTTCTTATCCTGCTCGCCTGCCAGACCCTCGCGCCGACTGAGACCCCGCCGACGGAAATTCCGCCTGCGACTGCCGTCGCGCCGACGGAAGAACCGACCGAAGAACCATCCGACCCGCTAGCAGGCTCCGACGGGCTGGACGATTCGCTCTACCCGGATTTTGGCAACGGCGGTTATAACGCCCTGACCTACACAATCAACATAAACGTCAAAGACGTAAAGACGAGCGAAATCGAAGCCGTCACCACCATCGAGGCCGCCGCCACGCAAGCCTTAAGCCGCTTCAACCTGGATTTTTCCGGGTTCGAGATTACAAGCCTTACGGTCAACGGCGAAGCGGCCGAGTTTAAAAGACGCGGACAGGAACTGACGATCACCCCCGCGCAGAGACTGGAGGCGGACCAGCGCTTTACAGTCGAAATCGCCTATAAGGGAATCCCCGCCCCGATAATCTCCCAGGCGCTGCCCTTTCCCACCGGCTGGGTCGTTTACGAAGACGGCATCTTCGTCCTGAGCGAGCCGGATGGAGCCGCCAGTTTTTTTCCATCCAACGACCACCCGCTCGATAAAGCCATTTACGTCATTGTCGTCACTGTGCCAAAACCGTACGAGGTCGCCGCCAACGGCGTGTTGCAGGAAACAAAAGACAACGGCGAGACGCAAACCTACCGTTTTGAAACCCGCGACCCGATGACCAGTTATCTCGTCACAATCAACGTCAACGATTTCAACGTCGAAACAATGGAATCGCAGGGCGGAGTCCCGATCCGCAACTATTACGCCGCCAGCCTGCCCGAAGGCGTGAACAAACCCTTCGCGCAACAGGGCGAAATGCTCGACTACTTCGGCGAATTGTTCGGTCCCTATCCCTTTGAAGTGTACGGCGCGCTGGTGATGGACACCTACTTCGGCGCCGCGCTCGAAAACCAGACCATGTCCATCTTCGGCATGGATATGGTGGACCTGGAAGACATCGAAGGCACGGAGGAAGTCGTCGCGCACGAACTGACGCATCAATGGTTCGGCGATTCCGTCAGCGTGGCCGACTGGAGCGACATCTGGCTCAACGAAGGTTTTGCCAGTTACGGCGAAGCGCTATGGATCGAACACGAATTCGGCAACAAAGCGCTGAATGAATGGGCGGAATACGCCCACGGCGAGATTCAGGAATACCCCGAATATTACCCCCCGCCCGGCAACCCCTCCGCCCACAACCTTTTCAACGGCGGCGTGTACCTGCGCGGCGGCTTAACCCTGCACGCCCTGCGGCTCGAGGTCGGCGACGAGGCTTTCTTTAACATTCTGCGAACCTATCACGAGCGCTACAAATACGGCAACGCCTCCACCGAAGATTTCATCGCCGTCGCCGAAGAGATTCACGGCGCAGACCTGGGCGATTTCTTCGACGCATGGTTATATGATACAAACCTCCCGCCCATGCCGGGAATCAACTAATGGCAAAATGACTGTCGCCTCGCAGGCGACAGTCATTGGACGTTATCGGAAATAGTCAAAATCCTTTTGTCGGACGCAGATGAACGCGGATTTACGCTGATAAAAGAGCAAAAAAATCCGCGTTTTCCGCGCTTGTCCGCGTCCAAAATAATTTCCGATAAAGTCTATTTTTTATTTTCAAAAACCATCCCATGCCCCGACTCATACACAAGCGCGTGAGTCGCAGAAGCGCGCGCCGAAATTCCCAAACTTCTCAACGATTCGGATAACCCGCCTTTCGCCGACTCGGGCGGAATCAAAACAACCAGATAATCGTAGTCCGCATTATTGCGGAGAGACCAATCGCCCAGGCAGTTCATATCGGGGCATTTTTGAAAAAACGTCAACTGCTCATACCAGGGGAAGAACGCGTCGCCCAGAGTCCATTCCGTGCCTTGCAGCGTGGTCAGGCTTCTCCGTCCGGTCAGCGCGGGGAACCACTCCTGCAAAGGATCGGTCATCGAAAACTCGCGCCCGGTGGCGAGAACGAACGCCGCGTCTTCATCCGTGTTTTCATTAACCCATGCGATCAATTCCAGGTCGCCCTCTTTAACGCTCGTGTTGATGATGCGAAAATCGGCGATGGACGCCGCCAGCACGAACCAGACGAATAAAACAACGCCGAGGATGACCCCCCCGCGCCTCGCCCCCGCGCCCGGAGCGGATTCTGTTTTCCCAGGCCTTATCCACGCCGAGGCTTTCAGCGCCCCCGTCGCCGCCAGTATGGATTCAAAAAGCAGGGCTATCCCCGCCCCCCCGCGCGGATCGGAAAGATACGCCGCGAGAATCCACACAATGTACAGAAAGTTTCTCTCTTTGAGCGACGCAGCCAGACCGATATAAAACAAAACAAGGAAAGGCAGGGTGAAAAGATTCGTCGGAAGGTGTAATTGCAGAACGATGAGATAGAACTCAAGCGTGCGCTGGCTGGTCCCTCCGGCGGAAAGAAATGTCTCGAGCCCGTGCCTGTGCAGGACGGTCATCCACCAGGGAGATGCGAGCAGCGCCACACCCAGCCCGACGAGAAGCGCTGAAAGAAAACCGCGCTTGTTGCGCCCGAAGAAGAGAAAAAGAATCAACCCGCCCAGCGCGGCGTGAAAAGCCGTCTGCGGATGGCTGGTCACTGTCGCCGCGCCGAAGAGAATGGTCGGCAGCAAATGGCGGAGTTTATATTCCCTGAAGAGTTGTATCGCCTGCCAGAACATCAGGAACATGAACAGCAAGCCGAAGGAGCGCGTCACGCCGCCGCCCATCACGGGCCATTGAAAGGAGCCGGGGTTCAGGGCGTAGAGCAATGCGGCGGATGCGGCGAGGAGGCGCGAGGAGGAAATTTCCCTGGCGAAAAGGTAAAAGGCTGGGATGCCAAGAGAGGAGACAAAAGCCGGGACGAAGAGGAAGACCCATAAGTCCGAACCCGGCGCGAGCGCGGAAAGAAGCGCGGCGGCGTACAGTCCGAAAGGCGGATAGGCGAAGGGAATCCCGCTGTGATTGTAGGTTGTGAAATCCGGGAGCGCGAATCCGTTTGCGATCAGGTCGCGCGTCATGACGTAGAACATGCCGCCGTCGTTGAGCGGAAAGCCGTTTGCGATGCCGGGATAGAAGCGGACGACGCCGCCGAGGAGGATTGCCGCCAGCAGCGCGAGCGCGGGAAGATCGGGTTTGCGATTCATGGGCGGATTATAAGCCTTGACAGCGCCCCGTTTTTGCGGATAATTCAAACCAACAGGCGAGCCAGATAAAGGCGACAACGGAGAAAAGTACACTGACGGAATCCGCCAGAGACGCGCAAGGCAAGCGGTGAAATTGCGCCCGGACGAAACCAGTCGAAGTTCCCTCCCGAGCCGTTCGCGTGAATGTAAGACAAACTTAAGTTTGTCCTACCGCGTAGTGCGAACCGCAATCCCGGCGTTATGCGGGAAGCCGATGTCAGTCGGCGCAAAGCGAGTTGTCCTGACCGAAATCGAAGGACGGCTAATTTGGGTGGTACCACGGGACTCTCCCTCCCGTCCCATTGCGGACGGGAGGTTTTTATTTTTTGGACAATAGACCACAGACGATGGATTTTACGGTCAATCGTCCATCGTCCACGGTCAGAACTTTGGAGGCATGTATGCAGGACAGATTGAATGAGATCGAAAAAGCGGCGCTGGCGGCGTTGGATCAGGTTGACGACCCGGCGGCGTTGGAAGCCTGGCGTGTGACGCATCTGGGACGCAGTTCGGATTTGATGGAAGTTTTTTCGGGCTTGGGAAAACTCTCCAAAGAGGAGCGACCCGTCATTGGCGCGGCGGCGAACCGCGTGAAGGTTGCGTTGGAGTCTGCGTTGGAGAGTCGCGCGGGGGCGGTGAAGGAGGCGGCGCTGGCGAAATCGCTTGAAGAAGATGAATTGGATGTGACCCTGCCCGGGCGGAATAAACACATCGGGCGGTTGCATCCGTCCACCCAGCAACTTCGCCGCGTGTTGAGCATTCTGGCGGAGATGGGCTTTCAGGTGTTTACCTCGCGCGAGGTGGAGACGGACGAGTTTAATTTTCAGCATCTGAATTTTCCGCCGCATCATCCCGCGCGCGATATGCAGGATACGTTTTTTATCGAGGCGGGGGAGCGCGGCGATAACCCGATTTTGATGCGCACGCATACCTCGCCCGGGCAGATCCGCGCCATGCGTCATTTTGCGGCGACGAATCCGCAGAACCCGCCGCCGATTCGAATCGCGTTGCCGGGCATGTGTTTCCGTTACGAGCAGATCACGGCGCGGTCGGAGGTGCAATTTAATCAGGTGGAGGGACTCGCGGTCGGCCGGAATATCACCTTCGCCGATTTGAAAGGCACGATTGCCGATTTCGTCCGCCGCATGTTTGGCGAGGGCGCAAGACTGCGCTTCCGCGCTTCGTACTTCCCCTTCACCGAACCCAGCGCCGAAGTGGACGTGGAATGTTTTGTGTGCGGCGGGGCGGGCTGCCAGGTTTGCAAAAACTCCGGCTGGCTGGAGATTCTCGGCTGCGGCATGGTGCATCCCAATGTGCTGACGGCGGGCGGCTATGATCCGAAGGTTTATTCCGGTTTCGCCTGGGGCATGGGCCCGGAGCGCCAGTTGATGTTGAGAAACAAGGTCGGCGACATTCGTTATTTTTGGGGCAACGATGTGAGGTTTTTGGAGCAGTTCTAGATGAGTAGAGAGTAGAGAGTAGAGAATAGAGAATAGAGAATAGAGAGTAGAGAGTAGAGAATAGAGAGTAGAGAATAGAGAGTAGAGAATAGAGAGTAGTAAAGGAGAATGAAATGAGTATTCAAGGTTTGAAGAAATTACAGGTTTGGGTCCGGGCAAAGGATTTTGCAGTGAAGGCTTACAAGCAGGTTTTGCCCTTGTTGCCTCCGGAAGAAAAATGGAACCTGAATCAGCAAATCCGCCGTTCAGCAACAAGCGTTTCCGCCAATATCGCGGAAGGATATGGACGGTTTTATTATCAGGATAATGTTCGCTTTTGCTACAACGCCCGCGGCTCTTTGGAAGAAACTCTCAGCCACTTGCTTTTCTGCTTTGAAGTGGGTTTCATTTCCGAAGGGCTCTACAAAGAATTGGAAAAAGAAGGCGAAGAAATCGAGAAAATGTTAAATGGCTATATCGCCTTTCTCAAAAAAAGCAAACAAGGCGAGAATGAACCTGGAGCAAACTACAAAGTTCGTGAAGACTCTGAACCATACGAATTCGAACCTACGGAAGACCCTGATGGGTTCGAAGACACTGCTCACTAATCTCTACTCATCTATTCTCTACTCTCTCAGGAGTACATTATGAAGATACCTTTATCTTGGCTGAAAGATTTCATTGATTTGAGCGGACTTTCCGTCGAAGACATTGCCCGCAAACTGACCTTCGCCGGTTTGGAGGTGGACGGGATTCTTTACGTCGGACTGCCCATGCCGGTTTACAAGCCGGGCGAGAAGCACGAATTCAAAACGGAGGGCATCGGCTGGGACAGGGAGAAACTGGTCGTGGCGGAGATCCGCGAGGTGAAGGCGCATCCCAACGCGGATAAGTTGACCCTGCTCGACCTGTACGACGGACAGCAGGACCAGGTTGTTCTCACCGGCGCGCCGAACATTTTCCACCTCAAGGGCGCGGGGCGGCTTGAAAAGCCGATCAAGGTCGCCTATGCAAAGGAGGGCGCGACGCTCTATGACGGGCACACCGACGGGCAGGTTTTGATGACGCTCAAACGCGCCAAGATCCGCGGCGTGGATTCGTACTCGATGGTCTGCTCCGAAAAGGAACTGGGCATCGCCGACGAACACGACGGAATCATCCTCCTCGACGACGACGCGCCTGTGGGAATGCCGCTCGCGGATTACATGGGCGACGCTGTTCTCGATATTTCCATTCTGCCGAACATGGCTCGCAATGCAAATGTGATCGGCATTGCGCGTGAATTAGCCGCCATGCTCGGCAGGAATCTGAAAATTACCAATCACCAATTACCCGTTACCAGCGGTCAATCAGTCAAGGAGTTGGTTGAAATTGAAATCACTAACCCCGAACTCAACCCGCGCTTTGTGTTTGGATTAATTCGCAATGTTGAGATCAAACCCAGCCCGTACCAAATTCAACGCAGACTCAAACTGGCGGGGATGCGCCCGATCAACAACGTGGTGGACGCGACCAACTACGCCATGCTCGAATACGGCGAACCGTTGCACGCCTTTGATTACGACGTGCTTGTAAAGCGGATTGACAATCCGCCCCACAATAAAAAGGTCAGGATCATCACCCGCGCCGCGAAAGAGGGCGAAAAACTCAAAACCCTGGACGGCAACGAACGAACGCTCACCCCCATGAACGTCCTGGTCTGCGACGAGAAAGGCCCCCTCGCGCTGGCGGGCGTGATGGGCGGCGCGGAATCCGAAGTGAGCGACGCGACCAAAAACATCCTGCTCGAAGGCGCGTCGTGGAACTTCATCAACGTCCGCCGCACAGCAAAACAACACAACCTGCCCTCCGAAGCCTCGTTCCGCTTCTCGCGCGGCATCCATCCCGCCATGGCGGATGGCGGCGTGCGCCTCGGTTTGCAATACATGGCGGAATGGGCGGGCGGCGCAATCGCCCCCGACCTTGTGGACGTTTACCCGCTGCCGCCGAAAGAAGCGGCGGTCGAAATTACCATCCACGACGTGAAGCGCTGGCTTGGGGTTGATCTGACTCTTGAACAAACCGCCGAACTTCTCAGCCGTCTCGAATTCAAATGCCAAATTACCAATAACCAATTACTAATCACCGCTCCCCCTCATCGTCTCGATATCGGCGAAGGCATCGTCGGCGTGGCGGATGTGCTGGAAGAAGTCGCCCGCAGTTACGGCTACGACAACATCCCAACCACCACGATGGCGGACGCGCTCCCGCCGCAGGTTGGCAACCCCGCCCACGAGTGGGAGGAACATCTGCGCGACCTGCTCGTTGCGCTCGGCTTGCAGGAGGTCGTCAGTTATCGCATGACTTCCCCTGAAAAAGAATCGCGCATCGCGCATTACGATGATCACGTCCGCCTTGCCAACCCCATCGCGCCCGAAAAGAGCGTCCTGCGCCGCAGTCTCGCCGCCTCCGTGTTGGACGCGCTGGAGAAAAACATCCGCCACAGCGAATCGTTTTCGTTCTTCGAGATCGGCCCCGTCTTCGAGCCTCATGCAAACGAACTGCCCGACGAACCGCGCAAACTTGCCATTGCGATGACCGGCTTGCGCGAAGCGACAGCATGGGATGTGAAGGATTCCCCCGCGCTGGACTTCTTCGACCTGAAGGGACGCATCGAACTCATGTTGAGCGGGTTGCGCCTCTCGAACATTTCCTACACTGCCGCCGCCTCCTCCTCCCACGCTTCGCCTCCGCTCAGCGCAGGCCTGCACCCGGGCAAAGCCGCCGAAGTCAAAGCGGGCGATAAGGTCATTGGCGTGTTCGGCGAACTGCACCCGCTGGTAAAGGAGCGTTACGAACTTAGCGATTCCCCCGTCCTCGTCGCCGAGTTCGACCTCGACGCGATGCGCTCCATTGCGCCGACGTATGGAATCCAAACCGTCCCCGAGACCCCGCCCATTTACGAAGACATCGCCCTGATCGTGGATGAATCCGTGAAGGCTGAAACTGTCGAAGCGCTGATCAGGCAGACCGGCGGAAGAGCCGTGACGAACGTCCGCCTGTTCGATCTCTATCGCGATGAAAAGATCGGCGCGGGGAAAAAATCCCTCGCCTACGCCCTCACCTATCAAGCCGAAGACAAAACCCTGACCGACGCCGAAGCCGCCGCCATCCGCAACAAGATCGTCAAACGGCTGGAGAGGGAAATCGGCGCGAAGTTGAGGAGTTGAAAAAAAAGAACCGGGTTGGTTATCGCCCGGTTCTTTTTATCTTCCCCATCTCGGCTGCCAGTCGGAGATGGGGCTGTTTGTGAGGCGTGTCAGTCCTGTGCCGTCGGGGTGGATGATGTAGAGTTCGTTGTTGCCGTCGCGGAAGGAGGTGAAGACGATCCAGTTGCCGTCGGGCGACCAGGAGGGTCCGAGGTTGTCGCCGCCGTCGGTGAGTTTGACCAGTCCGGTTCCGTCCACGTTGATGACGTAAATGTTCCGGTCGCCTTTGGGCCCGCGGTAGAAGGCAAGGCGGGAGCCGTCGGGAGACCAGGTGTTGCGTCCGCCCATGTTGTTTAAGTCCGTGACCTGGCGGATGTCCGAGCCGTCGGCGTTCATGACGAAGAGTTGGCGCGCGCCGGAACGGGATGAGGCGAAGGAGATCATCGAGCCGTCGGGCGACCAGGAGGGGTCAATGTCGTCTTTGGTGGTGAGCGCGTGGGGGTTGGAGCCGTCGGGCTTCATCAGCCAGAGTCCGTTTCCGTTGTTGGTGAAGATGATCCACTCGCCGGTGGGGGAGAGTTCGGGAGCGTAGAGCGCGCCGATGCCTTTCGTCAGTTTTTGAAGATTGTTTCCGTGGATGTCAATGGAGTAGATTTCAAAGTTCCCCGTATCGCGCGAGGAAAAATAAATCGTGTTGCCGTCGGGCGAGATCGAAGGGTAAAAAGCGGTGGCTTGGAGGTTGGTCAGTTGAGTCCGCCCGCTGCCGTCGGCGTTGAGCAGGCAGATCTGGTCTATCTGTTTGATGTAGCAGGCGAAGGCGATCTTGCCGATGGGCGGCGGGCTGTCGTTGAAGGAGGGAATCGGCGTGGGAATCTGTTCGGGTTGGAGAGTCGGTTCGAGGGTGGGGAGAGGCGCGGCAGAGTCTGTGGGGAGGATCAAGATTTCGGGGGTGGGAGAGGCTATTAGAGGAGAATCAGGCTGAGGCGTGGGTAATCCATCCACTGGTTCGTTTGCGACGACGACGATTGCATAGCCAATCAAAACGCAAAGCGCAAGAAATGCAGATACAAGTCCGGCAATAAGGATAGATTCAATTAACGACAGTTTGGTTTTCATAAATAAGTTAGGTAGTTTGGTAGTTTGGTAGTTTGGTAGTTTTATGGTTTTTGGGGAGGCTTGGGTTTTCGAAGGTAGGCAATCATGCCGTTGATGAGCCGCTTGGATTCTGTGGCTAGGTTGTAGGCGTGTTTGAGTTCGTCCTGATTAATGTACTTTCGGTCGAGCGCCAGATACAACTCCGATTGCACTTCGCTTGCGGAGCGCCGCGACATCTTCAGAAAACGTATGAACTCTGGATTCGTTCCCGAATCGAATCCTTCAGCAATGTTGTGCATTACTGAGCCAGCCGCATCTCGAATCTGATGACACAGGCGATAGTCTTTTGAAAACTGCGGATACTCTGTCAGATCATAGATTTGGTTGGCAAGTTGCCGCGCCTTCTGCCAACTGTGCAAATCTTCAAATTGTTCAATCTTCGTCATAGTTTATCCTCCATTGATATTGAACCATGCAACTATCAAACTACATAACTACCAAACTACATAACTATCAAACTACATAACTATCAAACTACATAACTATCAAACTACATAACTATCACGGTTGCATGCCGAGTTCCTGCAACGCCTGCACGGCGGGATACCAATTGGCGTGGATTTGGAGCGCGGCGCGATAGTCGGCGACGGCGGCGTTTGTGTCGCCGATCATGTAGTAGGCGCGCCCGCGCCAGAGCAGGGATTCTTCGAGCGTGGGTTTGGAGATGGTTTTGGTGAGCGTGGTATTTGCAAAATTAATTACATCCTGGTAGCGGGCGGAATAATAGTAGGCGAAATACAACCCGGTTTGATACCACAACATGCGATAAGGCTGTTCTCCTTTGGATGTATCCCAGTTTGAGTAAAGCAAATATGCCTGGTCATAGGCGGTTGCCGCGTCGTAATATTGGTTGAGAGCGACGTGACTCGTTCCTTTGTTAAACCATGCGTAGAAAAGGTCGTTGCCGGTCAGGGTTTCAATATCTTCCTCGGCCAACGCAAGCGCGCGCCGCGACGCCCAGGCATCATCTGACAATGGACCGAGGATGCTTAGAACTTCTCCCTCCCGCTCGGCGGGGTAGACCACCATAAACAAATAATTAAAATGACGCCAGCCATCCTGATAGGTTGCGTAGTCAACAAACATATCTTTGCCGATCGGGTTTAGTTTTTCGTCCCTGAGATATGCGTCCTGCACGATGAAACCGCCGCGCGTATCGTCGTAACCCGTGGTGAAGAGATAATGTCCGAGCCAGTCCTTATTTTTCTTTATATCTTTGTAATAGCCTTTTTCGATGATCAATGGGAAACCCCGGGCTAACAGGCGTTTGATAAGGTCTTCATCCCCGCCGTAACGGGAGAGGGCGCGATATTTTGTGTTTTCATTTACGAAATCCACCAGTTCATAGGGCATGACGTTTTTATCCGGCAAGCCGCGTTGGATGAAATCCAGTTTGGTGTCGGGTGAGCCGGGCTTGACCACTTTTGCTATATCGTCGCGGTCGCCGCTCCAGCCCCAGAACTTTAGCGCCATCGTCAAATTGGCGGGACCGCAGTAATTCCAGCGGTTGTGCTGGTCAACATAGGTAATTCCCGGCAGGATAACCCGGTCGGGAATCGGCGTGGTTGTTATGGTTGGCGTGAAGGTCGCGCCCGGTGTGACAGTTACAGTGGCTTCGGGCGTCAGGGTTCGCAACATCTCGGCGCGCGCGGTCCCGATTGCCGTTTCAATAGTCAATGGATTCTGTTCGCCCGGCTGAAACACAGCCTCGTTGGGCGGTCTGAAGAGGTAAATGACGCGAGCGCGCAATAATTCATATTGAATCGAGAGTCGGCTTCGGACGGGCGGGAGTAACGCAATGAGGACGCCGATGACAAGGACGATCAGAATGTACCAGCGTTTATTGATATTTTTGAGTCTGTTCATGAAAAAGATTATACATGAAAGGAAATTCCCCCAGATGAGGCGCGGTTAATGATTTGCCGTAATACGTAGGGGCGACCCGTTCAAATTTTTCGGCGAAGCTTATTGCGCCAGAAGAGAGTCGCCCTGTGAAAGAGTGAATCCTTGCCTGTGAAGCACAGCGCCCGTTACAACGAGCCGTTATATGAGATTATGAATTTTGAAGAAAATAATTTCCCGGCGAGCAGGGCGACCCTTTATTATGTTCCAAGGTAATGCAAGACCGTGACGGGTCGCCCCTACGACAATTACCCCCCGATATATTGCAACGCCAGGCGCAGGCGTTCTTCCACGTCTTTGGGCGCGTCTTTGGGCAGCGATTGCAATGCGGCTTGGGCTTCGACAACGGAATATCCCAACGCGGTGAGCGCGGCGAGGACTTCGCTGTCGTAGTCGGCGAGCGCGGCGACTTTGGCGAGCGCGTCCGTCGGCTTGAGTTTGTCTTTTAGGTGAAGCGCGATCTTTTGCGCGGTCTTCTTGCCCACGCCGGGAACTTTGCCCAGCAGTTCGCCTTCGTCCGCAAAGATGGCGCGTTGAATCGTTTCGAGCGTGAGGGTGGATAAGACGGATAGCGCCACTTTGGGACCGACTCCGTCCACGCCGAGCAGGAGGTTGAAGAGGTCGCGGTCGGCCTGGGATTCGAATCCGTACAGGGTCAGCGCATCTTCGCGGACGACGAGATGGGTGAACAGAAAGAGGATTTCCCCCGCTTTGGCGTTCGTCCGCGCCGGGGCAGGGACGAAGACTCGCAGTCCCACGCCGCCGACTTCGACGATCAGGGCGTTGTCTTCGATCTGGGAAACTTCTCCGCGCAGGGTGGCGATCATGGCATGAAAACTTTCTTAGGGTTTCGTGGATTTATCCAACTGGACAAACGTACAAAACGTCTGACTATTCTGCCGTACATCAAGGTTTGACGCAACAGCCAGCGTTTTTGGAACGGGTCGTCCAGATTTACCGTTTCGGTACTCCAGACTATGTAACGCGGAGGATGGACGCAGATTTTTTTGACAAAACACCCGAAAAAATTCCTTGAATCCGCGTTTTCCACGCTCGTCTGCGTCCTGATTTTAAGAGTGTATGGCGATCAGGGTTCCTATTATATAACAAGCGCGTCATCGCAATGGCTTCAGCCCGCCGAAACCCATGCGCGAAGATTTTGTTGCAGTACTGCAAACTTTAGTTTACTCTCGCGCAGGCGCAAACTGAAGTTTGCGGTACGAACCGCGCTATGCGTATCGCGCCGTGTTCAAATGCGTGATGGCGATGGCCAGCGCGTCGGCGGCGTCGTCGGGTTTGGGGATTTTGTCCAGTTGCAATAAGGCGCGCACCATTTCCTGCACCTGTCTTTTTTCGGCGGAGCCGTAGCCTGCCACGGCTTGTTTGACTTCGTTGGGGGTGTATTCGTAGGTTTCGACGCCCGCTTTTTCGAGCGCCAGCAACACAACTCCGCGCGCCTGTCCGACGGCGATGCCGGTGGTGATGTTCCTGGAGAAGAATAATTTTTCGACGGCGGCGGTTTCGGGTTTGTGTTTCTTGATCAGTTTGACGAGCGCATCATAGAGAGTCGCCAGCCGCGCGGAGGCGGAATCCGCTTTGGGCGTGAGAATCGCCCCAAAGGAAACAGCGACCAGTTCTCCGTCCGGCAGGAGGCGCACGAGGCCGTAGCCTGTGGTGGCGGTTCCGGGGTCAATGCCGAGGGCGAGAGTCATGATTAAAAAAATCCACCACAGAGATCACGGAGATCACAGAGGTTTTCTCTGTGTCCTTTGTGGTCTCTGTGGCGAAAAATCCTTATGCGTTTTCGAGCGCGGCGAGGGCTTCGTCGGACATTTTGACGTTGTGGTAGACGTCCTGCACGTCGTCGAGGTCTTCGAGGTGTTCGATGGCTTTCATTACGGAGAGGGTTTCTTCGACGCCGACTTCGATCTCCTGTTTGGCGATCAGGCGCAGGCCGGATTCTTCCGGCTGGACGCTGGCTTTGTGCAGCGCGTCGGCGATGGTTTTGAAGGCTTCGACGGGCCCGAAGATTTCGATTTCGTCGCCGCCGTCCACCACGTCGTCGGCTCCGGCTTCGACGCCGAGTTCGAAGGCTTTGTCGAAGGCGAGCATGGACGCAGGGAAGGAGAAATAAGATTTGCGCTCGAACTGCCAGCCGACCGCGCCCGCCTCGGCCATGTTGCCGCCGGATTTGCTGAAGGCGTGGCGGACATCCGAGATGGTGCGGTTGCGGTTGTCGGTGACGCAGGCGACCATGAACGCCGAGCCGTGCGGTCCGTAGCCTTCGAGGGTCAGTTCTTCGAAGGCGGCGCCCTCCTTGTCGTCGCCGGTTCCTTTTTTGATGGCGCGTTCGATGTTGTCTTTGGGCATGTTTTCGGCGCGGGCTTTTTCCACGGCGAGCCTTAAGCGGAAGTTGGTGTCGGGGTCGCCGCCGCCTTCCCGGGCGGAGATGACGATCTCGCGCGCCAGGCGGGTGAAGATCGCGCCGCGTTTGGCGTCTGCCGCGCCCTTTTTGCGTTTGATGGTGGACCACTTGGAATGACCGGACATACAACGTTCTCCTTCAGGGTTAACCGTCGGCTTATGGGAGCGGACGTTGGAGAACATCCGCTGCGCCCAGCGAGCCTGCTGTTTCGGTTGGGGGTGGGTTTGAACGAAAAAAATTATACCATTTGAGGTTTTGGCGGCGGCATCTGATACAATTGAAAAAAAGCGGCTCCGCAGTTTTATGGAAACGGGAGACCCCCAAAAAATTATCGGAGAGATTCAAGATGACCACAGTTCGAGATAATGTTTTCAAGATCGGCGATAACTTCGTAACCCTGCTTGGGGATGAGGTGAAGGTCGGGCAGGCGGCGCCGGAATTCGCCAGCGTCGCGTCGAGTTGGGCGACGGTAAACCCGCTTCAGGAATCGAAGGGGAAGGTGATCGTGCTATCCGCCGTGCCTTCGCTGGATACGGAGATCTGCGACCGTGAGACCCGCCGCTTCAACGAGGAGGCGTCGAAACTGGGCGACGATATCGTCATTTACACCATCAGCGCGGATTTTCCCATGGCGCAGAAACGCTGGTGCGGCGCGGCGGGCGTGGAGCGGGTGAAGGTCGTTTCGGATGTTGTTGACGCGGAGTTCGGCGTCAAGTACGGGATTCTCATCAAGGAACGCCGCTTCCTGCGCCGTTCGGTTTTCATCGTCGGGCGCGACGGCAGGTTGACCTATGTCAATTATCTGCCCACTCTCGGCGACGAGCCGGATTACGATGAGGTGATCGCCGCGGCGAAAAAAGCCCTCGGCTGAGGTCAATGCCAGGGTTGGCAGACCAAACCCAAGTACGGGAAAGAGGCGAAGCCGTCCCTTTTGGGGCGGCTTTTTTTATCCGAATGATAAAATCAAAAAAATGAGCGAAGCGAAAAGAAATTTCATCGAAGGCGCGCGGGCGGAGGCGCCTATTTTGATCGGGGTGTTTCCATTTGGGCTGATCTACGGCGCGCTGGCGGTGAACTCTGGGCTTTCGACCGCGGCGGCGCAGTTGATGTCGTCCATCCTGTTTGCGGGGTCGGCGCAGTTTATTACCGCGCAATTGTTCAGCGAAGACACTCCGGCCTTGGTTATGATCCTCACCATTGCGGTGGTCAACCTGCGGCACATACTGTATAGCGCGTCGCTCGCGCCTCACTTGAAAGACCTCTCTTTGAGATGGAAGGTTCTGCTTTCTTATCTCCTGACCGACGAAGCCTACGCGCCGTCCATTTTGCATTACGAGAAGGAAGGGCTGGCGCGTTTCAAACACTGGTTCCTGTTGGGCGCAGGAGTTTCGCTCTGGCTGCTCTGGCAACTCAGCACCGCCATCGGCGTTTTTTGGGGCGCGTCCATCCCTGAAAATATCTCGCTCGATTTTGCCTTGCCGTTGACGTTCATCGCAATGCTCGTCCCGGCGCTGAAAAAAATTCCCATGGTTGCCGCGGCGTTGAGCGCGGGCGTTGTCGCGTTGCTGGCATATTCCCTGCCGTATAAACTTGGGTTGATCCTTGCGGCGTTGACGGGCATTTTGGTCGGCGCGCTCCTCGAAGGGCGCCAGTCCGCGCGGGAGGCGCGATGACGAATATCTGGCTTGTGATGTTCGCCGGCGGGCTGATCACCTTCGGGATACGTTTTTCGCTGATCTATCTATTCGGCAGGTTCGAAATCCCCGAAACTTTAAAACGCGCTTTGCATTACGTCCCGCCTGCGGTGTTCTCCGCCATTATCTTTCCCGAAATTTTTTTAAGCGACGGCGTTCCGGATATCTCCCCCGCCAATCCGCGCCTGCTTGCGGGGTTGCTTGCGATTCTGACGGCGTGGTTTTCCCGCAACACGCTCGTCACCATTCTGGTTGGGATGGCGGGGTTGTTTTTCTTCCAGTGGGTTCAATGAAAGCGCCGGGGCGCGTTCAACGATCGTCAATTATAGGAAAACGAGATAGACCTGACTGCCCCCGGCTTGCTTTGCGCGAGCCGCCGCCTGGCGCGCCTGTTGGATGATCGGTTCGACTTCCGTTGTGGAAGTGATGCGCATGATGGACGCCGCCCCCGCGCTGATTTTGAGATTCAAAGGCGGTTCGTTCTGGACCTCGACCCGGGCGCCGCGCACCCCGGCTATGATCCTCTCCGATATTTTTTCCGCGTCCGCGCCGATGACTCCCGGCAGGGCAAGTATGAATTCGTCCCCCGTCCAGCGTCCGATACAGTCGTAGGGGCGGCTCTTCTCGCGGATGACGTTTGCCACCGCCTTGAGGACTTCGTCCCCGGTCTTCGCGCCGAATTTGTCGTTGATTTCCTTGAAGTTGTCAATGTCGAGCGAGATCAGGCTCAACGGCTGTGATGCGCGCCGCGAGCGTTCCAACTCTCCCGCCGCCTGGCGCAGAAAAGCGGAGCGGTTCATCATGGATGTCAGCGGGTCGAACGCCGCCTGGGTTTCCAATTGCTCCCTCGCTGTAGCCAGGCTCGAAGTCAGCGAGATGATGCGCTCCGCGATGGCGATGCGATTTTTCAATTCCGCCTTCTGGTAGGGGCGCCTCAATGTATCGTCCGCGCCGGGGGAAGATTCTTCCGCGCCTTTTGATGCGATCCTAAGGATGTACACCGGATCGGGCGACTGCATTTCCCGCGCGCGACGGATGAATTGGGCTGTCCCCGCATCGGTTGTGTCCTCATTGACGATCAGGAGGCGCGCTCCGCCAGTCTGCATTGCGCTCCAGGCCTGCCCGCTCGTGGCGACATACGAAACCGGGTTGTGATTCTCATCCAATATTTGTTTAATGACCGCCAGTTCCTTCACGTCCGCTTCCAGCACGAGGATGTTCATGTCTGCGCCTTTGCTCCATTATAGCAGGACGGCCTTCCAAACCTGCAAGTCAGATTGCGAATCCGATTTCCGCTCGCCCGCCGCGCAAGAGATATTTTCGTTGACAATTCTAAATCCTCATAGTAATATTTGCCCCGCTTTGACCACGCCGAGGTAGCTCAGTGGCAGAGCAGGGGACTCATAAGCCCTTGGTCGTGAGTTCAAATCTCACCCTCGGCACTAGATCAGTGATCAGTGAAAAAGTCATCAGTGATCCAGAAAAGACCCGCCGGTTCGGCGGGTTTTGTTGTGCGCAACGCGATAATGTCTCGCGCTACCAACCAATCAACACTGTCAAATCGTTGACATTCGTCCCGGTTGGGCCGGGTTTGAGCAGATCGCCGAGCGGATCGAAAAAAGCATACGCATCGTTCCGACTCAGGAAGGTCTGGGCGTTCATCCCAAGCCTTTCGCCGCGCTGACAGGTTTCCCCTGTTACAACCGCGCCCGCCGCGTCGGTGGGGCCGTCTTCGCCGTCGGTGGCGAGGGCAATTAACATGACGTTTTGCAACCCGCTCATTTCGATGGCGGCGGCGAGGGCGAGTTCCTGGTTGCGCCCGCCTTTGCCGTCTCCGCGCAGGGTGACGGTGGTCTCTCCGCCCGCAATTAAACAGAAGGGACGTTTGTAATCGCGTTTGAAATATCCGCATAACTCTTTGGCGCTTTCACGGGCTTCTCCCTGCCAGGCATCGCCGAGAAAATGCGCGTGAAAGCCAAGCGATTTTGCTTTTTCAAGCCCCGCCTGCGCGGCGAGTAAATTACTTCCGACCAGCACATTCTGAACGCGCTCGAATAACGCGTCGCCGGGTTTCGGCGTTTCTGGCGAGCTTTCCAAAACCCGCAAAATCGTCGCGGAGATTTTTTTCATCAAATCATATTTCTTCAAAATATTCAGCGCGTCTTCTTTTGTGGACGGGTCCGGCGCGGTCGGGCCGGAGGCAATCGCTTCGAGCGGGTTGCCGACCACGTCGGAGAGGATCAAACTCACAACCCGCGCCGGGAACGCGGCTTTGGCGATTCCTCCGCCTTTGACTTTATCGAGATGACGGCGCAGGGCGTTGCTCTCGTCCACGCGCGCGCCGCACGAGAGCAGTAACTTTGTCAGCGATTGCAGGGCTTCGAGATCAAGGCCGGGCTGGGGCGACGTCATCAGCGCCGAGCCGCCGCCGGAGATCAGGCAGATGAGCAAATCGCTTTCATCGAGGCTGGATGCGAACTCAAAGGCTTCATTTCCAGCAAGAACGCTTGCTTCGGTTGGGATGGGATGTCCGCCGGGCAGAATGGTGAATTCTTGCGGGGGCGCAAAATGAATTTTGCGGCACACCGGGGAATCAAAGGCTTGTTTTGGAATGAGCAAGCCGCGGCTGGGAAAAGAGGCGAGGACGTCCAATAACGCAAGCGACATCGCTTCGGTCGCCTTCCCCAAGCCGAGAATGTTGATCCGCTTGAATTCATCCAGCGGATAAGCGCGGCTTGAAACATGTAAAATATTTTTGTTCCGACGAACAAAACGGCGGATCGCGTTGCCCGGCTCGACGGCTTCGATGCAGGCGGCAAGGATTTGCGCGATGTCGTCTCTGCGCGGATGGTTTTGTAAAGCGTCTGCGAAATTTTTCTTGACGAGTTTTGTCATCTGAGCGGAAGTCCGCTTTAGCGGGCTTTGTAGGAATAGCGCGGGGGTTCATCCCCGCGCGGGCGTCGGGCGCAAGGCATCGCATCGCGCGCTGATTCGGATATTAGACATTATCGGAAATAAGTCAATGTTCTCTTATCGGACGCAGATGAACGCGGATTTACGCTGATAAAAGAATAATAAATCCGCGTTTTCTGCGCTTGTCCGCGTCCAAAATAATTTCCGATAAAATCTATTAATAGTATAGTACGCTCTATGAAAACCGCGCCAATCGCGGAGGCTTTTCGCGGCTCTGCATCCTTCGGACTTCTCTCACGCAGCCGCAAATTAAAGTTTACGGTTTGATTACCTTACACCTTGTTTTTAGGACGCGGAAAACGCGGATGAACGCAGATTTTTTTGAGGTAATCAGGTTTACGGTATAAACCGCACATGGAGATTCGATGACCAAACCCAAAGTGTTCGTCACGCGCATCATCCGCGACGCAGGCTTGACTCTCATCCGCGAGCATTGCCGCGCGGATGTCTGGGATGGCGCCATGCCGCCTTCGCGCGAGACCATGCTCGAACGCGTTCGCGGCGTGGACGGTCTGCTCTGCCTGCTCACGGATCGGGTTGACGGCGAATTGCTTGACGCGGCGGGTCCGCAACTAAAAGCGATTAGCAACCACGCAGTCGGGTTCGACAACATCGTCGTGGCGGATGCGACCGCGCGCAAAATTCCGGTGGGCAACACGCCGGGCATTCTCACCGATGCGACTGCGGATTTGGCCTTTGCATTGTTGCTCGCCGCCGCGAGGCGGCTGCCGGAATCTCAACGATATTTGCTGGACGGAAAATGGAAGACATGGGAGCCATCCGCTTTGCTGGGCATGGACCTGGCGGGAAAGACGCTGGGCTTGATCGGCTTCGGGCGCATCGGGCGCGCGGTGGCGAAACGCGCCGTCGGTTTTGATCTGCGCGTGATTTATTACAGCCCAAACGCCAAGCCGGAGTTCGGCGCAACGCCCGCGAACAGCCTCGATGAATTATTGCGTCAATCCGATTTCGTTTCGATCCACACGCCGTTGAACAACTCGACCCGCCGCATGGTGAACGCGGAATTTTTGTCAAAGATGAAAGCGAGCGCGTTGCTGGTCAACACCTCGCGCGGCGGAGTCGTGGATCAGGATGCGTTGTACTCGGCGTTGAAATCCAATCAAATCTTCGCCGCCGCGTTGGACGTGACCGACCCCGAACCGCTGCCTTTGGATTCGCCTCTACTCGCTCTCGAAAACTGCTTCATCGTCCCGCACATCGGCAGCGCCAGCGAGCGGACGCGGGACGAGATGTCGCGTCTCGCGGCGGAAAACCTCATCGCCGGAGTCAAAGGCGAGCGCCTGCCGCATTGCGTCAACCCGGAAGTGTACGCGGGAAAATTGGAACCGGGCGTTTAACGCCTGGAGACAGCGTTTCCTCAACCAAAGCGGGGCATTTGATAAATGCCGAAATTTTTCGTCGCGCTCCGGGAAACTGGTAAAATCGCCCCGCCCTGACTTCAAACGCTGTCAACAACCGGGAGACGGTAGGGCGACCATGAGCGGGCAAAAGCCTGGCATTCGTTTTGCGCGTTTATAAAAAATCTTCTGGAGTTATCTCAACATGCTTTCTGAATCCCTGATCGAAGTCCGCGACCATACGGGACCCGACTATAAACCCCTCGTGGATTACCAGTCCTGGCGCGTGGCGCTGATGAATTACACCGACGACCTGACGCCGGACAAAATCAACCGGATGCAAAAGCACACCGAGACCGACGAGGTCTTTGTGTTGATGTCCGGGCGCTGTATTTTGTTCATCGGCGAAGGAGATGAATCGGTGGCAAAAGTCCACGCGGTGGATATGGAGTTATACAAACTCTACAATGTCAAACGCGGAGTCTGGCACTCGCATACCTTCAGCAGGGACGCGCGCGTGTTGATCGTGGAGAACCGCGATACGGTGGCGGAGAATTCTCCGTTTGTGGGGTTGAGCGCCGATCAGCAAAGGGAGGTCGTGGAGTTGACAAATAAACTCTGGAAATAAACGAAAGTTCGTCGAACGCAAGCCATCCATGAAAAGGCGCCGCCCCGATGGATGAAAGATCGCCATCCCTCTGAAGGAGTCGCACTCAATGCACATTCCCCAAACCGGGCTTTCCAAACCGGAAATCCTCGCCATCTTGCAAGCCTTCAAATCCCGCGACATGGATTGGAAGGCGGGAAAAGTATTCTGCTATGTCTATAATCCGGGCGAAGACCCCGCCGAGGTGATGAAAGAAGCGTATCTTTCCTTCCTCAGCGAAAACGGACTCGACCCGACCGTCTTTCCCTCCATGCTTAAGGTGGAGACCGACGTTGTCCGCATGACCATCAACCTGTTACGCGGCGATGAGAACGCCGTCGGGCATCTCACGTCAGGCGGGACGGAATCGATCATGCTGGCGGTAAAGACCGCGCGCGACAAAGCCCGCGCCGAAAAGCCGCGCGTCGTTCAGCCCGAAATGGTCCTGCCGAAGACCGCGCACGCCGCCTTCCACAAAGCCGCGCATTATCTCGGCGTTAAACCCGTCATCGTGGATATTGACCCGCAGACCTTCAAAGTCCGCGCGGAGGATATGGAGAAGGCGATCACCGAAAACACGATCCTGCTGGTCGCGTCCGCGCCGGGTTATTCGCAGGGCGTGATTGACCCGATTGCGGAGGTCGGCAAGATCGCGCAGAGACACAATCTGCTCTTCCATGTGGATGCGTGCGTGGGCGGCGTTCATCTTTCGTTCATGCGCAAACTCGGCTGCGAAGTCCCCGATTTCGATTTCACCGTCCCGGGGGTTACTTCGATCTCGACCGACCTGCATAAATACGGATACGCGGCGAAAGGTTGTTCAGTCGTCATGTATCGCAACAGGGACATCCGCAAATATCAGATCTTCGCCTGCACCGACACGACGGGATATACGCTCGTCAACCCGACGGTTCTCAGCACGAAAGGCGGCGGCCCCTATGCGGGCGCATGGGCGTTGATGAATTTCCTCGGCGAAGAGGGTTACAAGCGCATCGTCCAGGCGACGCAGGACGCTGCAAAAAAACTGATGGACGGCGTCAACGCCATTCCCGGACTGCGCGTGTTGGGCGAACCGGCCATGTGTATGTTCTCCTTCGCATCGGACGAGATCAACGTTTATCAACTGGCGGATGAGATGGGCAAACGCGGCTGGTACTTGCAGGGACAATTTTCCACGCCGCTGACTCCCCGCAACCTGCACATCTCGGTCAACTTCGGCAACGCTCACAGCGTGGACGCGCTGCTCGAAGATTTGCGCGAATGTGTGGAGTCCGTCAGGAAAAAGGAGCCGATCGATTCGGACTCGATCAAGGCCCTGGTCGGCGCAGCGCTTCAAAGTCCGGACCCGGAGGCGGCGTTCGGTCAACTTGCCGCATCCGCCGGGCTGACGGGAACCGATCTTCCCAGCGAGATGGCGTTCATCAACGAGGTCATGGACGCCCTGCCGGATTCGGTCTGCAATACGTTTCTGATCAATTACTTCAATGACCTATATATGTAATCTGCGCGGGCGATCTTCCGCTTTTTGACGGAAGATTGCTGTCGCCGGAATATTTGCCAAACAATTAGGAGAAGAGATGAACAAGAGAAACCGACTTACCATGGGGTTGATCGTCGCAATTGCAGCGCTGGCTTGCGCCTGCCCCGCTTCGGGGCTGATTCCCGGCGGCGACCAGGGCGGACCCACCCCCGGCTTGCCTTTCGTCCCCGTTACGGAGGAACCCCAGATCGAAATTCCCGAGAGCCCCACGAATATACTCTATAGCGACGATTTCAGCGGATCGGACTCCAAAATGGAAACTTATTCGACCGAAAGCGGCAGCGCGGGGAGCGAAAACGGCGTTTATGTTGTGAGGGCGCAAAAGAATTTATGGGCATGGGGAAGGTCCGACCCGGAATTTGCAAACACAGTGGTGGACGTGGATGCAACTGTGGTTGCGGGTCCTTCCAATAATAACAACGGATTTGGGGTGTATTGCCGGGTTGCCGAAGCCGCAGATGGCGGCATAGACGGCTATGCTTTAGTGATCAGCGCGGACGGATTTTACAGCATTCAGGTTTTCACCCCCAAAGAGTTTACGCCGCTGGTGGACTGGACACAATCGAGCGTCATCAAGCAGGGCAACCAGACCAATCACATCCGCGCCACATGCAACGGCTCCGATTTGAAGCTCGAAGTGAACGGAAGCGAAGTCGCCGCCGCTGTCGCGCCTGCGGGCGGACCCGCCTCCGGCGCCATATCGCTTGTGGCGACTTCGTTCGAAGAATCAGAGCCTTATACCGAAATTCACTACGATAACCTGACCGTCAGCCAGCCGTAACATCATCCCCGGACAAAAAAGGATTCGCAATCGCGAATCCTTTTTTGTTTCAGCGTGGATTCGGGATAATTCCCTTATCCCGAATTGACGTTGTTTTGCGAAGCCGCCCGCATCTTTTGGCGGATGAACGCCGTCTCGATGATGCGGTCAAAGAATCCCCTGTAGCCGTCCTTGTCGTACAGGATCATGTAATCGGCGGGACCGTATTCTTTGGGCGGCAGCATGATGGCCGGGTTTGGGTTGATCTCCAGGATGAACAATTCGCCTTTGTCGTTCATGCGGATGTCGCACCTGCCGTAGCCTGAGATTCCCATTGCAAGGAACATGCGCCTGCCCATGTCCTGCAAGCGCGCCTTCAACCCCGGCTCGGTCACTTCCCTGAAATCGAAGGGGATGTTGTAATCCCACTTGATGTCGGTATGCCAGAACTCCTCGCCTTCGGGGAAGATCAACTGCGCGGGCGGATAGACAAAAGGCTGCGACATATCTTTGGGATTATCCACAACCAGGACATTGTACTCCGACCCGACAATGAACTCCTCCATGCGCGCCGCGCCGAACCCCGCGCAGACGCGCTTTACCTGGGCGAGCGCCTGTCCAAGATTTTCCGCCCGCGATTCCTTGAACATGCCCGTGCTTCCATAACTTTTTGGATGTTTGACCATGATGGGATAACGCAGATTCCCGATCAGTTTTTCCGCCTCCGCCTCATTATGGACCCGGTAGCCTTTTGCAAAACCGATGTCGTTTGCGTCGGCGACGGCTTGCATCTCCTCGCGGGTCGGGTCGAAGCAATGCGAATCCGCGCCGGTAAAGGGGAGTTTCAATTTTTCGAGCGCGTCCACCACTTCATGCCCGTGATAGCCCCTCTTATCGTCCTGCGCGTCTTCGAACTCGTACCCCTCGCAGATATTAAGAAAGACGTCGAACTCGCCGCCATCGGCAAGGGATTTGATCTTATCGAACACCGGCGCGGTCAATGTGACCATCTTCCAGTCGTACCCTTCCATGTACGGTGCGGGGTTAAAGTCCCCCGGCTCTTCGTCGGTCAGAATGCAGATGCGCATGATCGGGCTCCTGGGTATGGATGAGGGTATTATGACATACTTCCCCGCATAGACAAGGTTGAGGGGCTTAAAGTTTTCGCGCCAGCAATCTTTCCCGTATGCCGGATTGGTCGAATCGTTTTCGATTCTCCGCCTTCACGGCTTGAGCATGTTTCATTCTTTTATCCAAATATGCGTTAACTTCGTCTGTATTTTGCAGGCAGTAACTGATCGTCGCGTAAACATCGGGAAGTTCAAGAGTCGGATACTGTTGGGCGATCTCCTCCGCCGTTGCCCCCCGAAGAAAGGCATGAATGACCGTATCCAGGGTAACCCGCGTCCCACTCACACGAACAACACCGTTCTTACCGGGCGCTATCGGGAGGTTCAACGGCTGGATATTCAATGAAGTTGCCATGCGTTCTAGTTTACTCGAATCTTTACATCCCCAGCCACTCGCCCGCCATCTTCGGCAGATTCGCAATCGGACCCTGGCGCGCGGTGCAGGGCGGCAACGACTCCAAAAACATCCTGCCATATTGCTTGGTCAGCACGCGGCGATCCAAAATGGCCACGATGCCGCGATCCGAGGCGGTGCGGATCAGGCGTCCGAATCCCTGGCGGAATTTGAGGATGGCTTCGGGCAGGTAATATTCGTTGAAGGAATCTTCGTACAATTCGGAGCGGGCCGAGATGATCGGGTCGGAGGGGACTTCAAAGGGCAGTTTGGTGATGAAGACCACCGAGAGCGCGTCGCCCGGAACGTCCACGCCCTCCCAAAAGGAGCGCGTCCCCAGCAAAACGGCGCGGTCGGTGGATTTGAAAGACTCCAGCAGGGCGTTCGGCGAGGCGCCGCCATCCTGCTCATAGACGAAAATATCCTCGCGCGCCAGCGGGCCGGTGACAGCCTGCGAAGTTTTCTTCAAAGAAGCGTAAGAGGTGAACAGCACGAGCATCCGTCCGCCGGTGACTTTGGCGGTGGAGACGATGGCGCGTTCGAGCATCTGCTGGTAATTAAAGGCGTTCGGCTCCGGCATGTCGTTGGCGACAAAGAGCAGGGCGCTGGATTCGTAATCGAACGGAGAACCCAAAGAAAGCGCGTCCACTTCATTGGCGTCGAGCGTGTTGCGCAGGTAATTGAACTCGCCGTGAGTCGTCAACGTGGCGGAAGCCAGAACCACGCTGGCTTTTTGATACCAGAGATGCTTTTGAACGAGCGGTCCCACGCGCAAAGGCGCGGCATTAAGCGACAACTTTTCCCCGCGCGGATTGACCTCGATCCAATAGATCAAATCGTTGGTCGGTTTGTGCATCAAGCCCGAGGCGGCCGTTTCGGCTTCGGTCATGCGGCGGATCAAGGTCGCCAGACTGCCCATCACGTCCTCCGCCTGGTCGTGTCCGTCGCTCAGCAACTCGCCAAGATTTTTATGAATTTCGTCGAGCGTCTTCAGCAAATTGCCCATCGTCTCGCTGATCTGCCCCCACAGCATTTCAAGATCGTCCCAGCCGTTCAACGTCCGCGCGGCGGGGGTGATGCGCATCTGCCACGAATAATTGTTTTGCGCCTGTCCCTCGCGTTGCGCGGCAATGAACTCGCCCAGGTAAAGAAAAAATTCCTTCGCAAGTTGCTCGACACGAAAAGCCTGATCGGTGGCGCGTTTGGATTTCTGTTGAAGCAATCCAAAATCGGACGGGCGCGCCGAGCCGTGAGTCTCGGTCAATATCGCGCCGAGCAACCCCGCCGAGGAGCCGCCGAGTTCCTTCAACATGCGCTCAAGGTCGCCCTGCGTCATGCGGAAGGACAGCGCGTTCGTGACCGCCGACTCCATGTGATGCGCTTCGTCCACGATCAGGTAATCGTATTCGGGTAAAACTTTACTGCCCGTCGAAACGTCGGAAAGAAGCAGGGCGTGATTGACGATCAACAGATGGGAATTCAACGCCGCCTGCTTTGCCCGATGAAAAGGACACGCGCCTCCCATCCGGCTCAGGCAGGTTTCTGTTGTGCAGGCGTCGTCCTCCGCTGAGAGTCTGGTCCACACCTCGCGCTCGAGCGGTCCCTGCAAATTCAATTCGTTTCTGTCGCCGGAGGCGTTCTCCACCTGCCAGACGATGATCTTCGCCAGCACGCGCATTTCGTAGACGCTGCCGGGCCCGTGCGACCGCATGTATTGAAAACGGCGCGGGCAGAGATAATTGGAGCGTCCCTTCAACACGGCGGCGCGGACTCCCAAATTCAACGCGGCTTGCAGGTCGGGGATGTCTTTCTTTATCAACTGGTCTTGCAGGTTGATGGTGTTCGTGGAGACGACCACGCGCGTGTTGTTTTGCACGGCAAATAAAGCGGCGGGGATTAAGTAAGCGTAGCTTTTGCCCACGCCGGTTCCGGCTTCGACCATGAGATGGTTGCCGGTCGAGAGGGCGTTTGCCACCGCCTTGAGCATCTCCACCTGTTCGGCGCGGTGTTCGTAGGCTTCAAAGTATTGCGAGAATAACCCGCCGTGTTCCAGGATGGAGGCGGCTTCCTCCACGTCGAGCGGAGTCGGCTCTTCGGCGCGCGTGACCGGCGGGGCATCGGGCCCGGGCGCGGAATCAAGAATCGGCTTGGGGTGAGAGGCGCGGGTCTTCGTCTTCTTCGGCTGTATCCCCTCTTTCATCTTCGCCTTCAAGGCTTGCTCAAAGACCCATCCCGAATCCCAGTTGACGAAGTTGCCGAGGTCGGCGATCTCTTCGAGCGTTTCAAGCGGAAGTTCGGTGGCGATCTCCAACAGGCGCAGATAGCAGGCGTGTGTGACGAGGGTGTCATCGAGGGCGCGGTGCGTGGCGGGAAGCGGAACGCCGAGCTGTTTGCCAAGCGCGCCGAGGTTGTAACGGCTGGCGGTGGGCAGAAGCACGGACGCGAGTTCGAGCGTGTCTATCGTCTGTTGATATTCAAAAAGCCCCGCCTTGCGCAGAAAGCCGACATCGAATTTGACGTTGTGCCCGATGATGGGCGCGTCGCCGACGAAGGCTTTCAGTTCGGGCATGATGTCGCGCAGGCGCGGCGCCTGGCGCACCATCGCGTCGTCAATGCCGGTCAACCCGGTGATGAAGTCGGGGATGTGTTTGCCGGGGTTGATGAGGGTGTTGAATTCATCTTCCTTGCGTTTGCCGTTGAAGCGCACCGCGGCGATCTCGATGATGGAGTCGCGCTCTTCATCCAATCCTGTGGTTTCGATGTCGAGGGATACGAGGGTTGTCATATTAGAACAAGTGTACCATAATGGTTAATGCGCGATGCTGCCGGAGCAAGCCTTTTGTAACCATCCTATGAACTATGTTTCACGCACTGCCCTTCCACTCAATATTAAATCAAGGTATGGCATGAGGAATATCCACAAGAATAAGCGGAACCACTCCACCCCAACCATCACATGACGGCGGGTGTTATAAATATCGCCAATGAAGTTGATGAATAATGTTGCGCCTGCAACCGCGACCATCCATAATGCCAGCCATGCCCAGGCGAATCGGTCAGCCGTGCGGTATTTGAGCGCACCGCCGATTAGCCCAATGAGCAGGATCGCATCAAACAGAAAAACAGCATGATTCTCTATATGGAACAATCCGCCGATAAACAACAGGATCTCTCTATACTCCAGGTCGTCGGTCGGAAAATACGCCTGGGAGAAATCGGAACTAAAGTAATCCCTATACTCCCATACCGTCATCGCGATAAATCCGGGATGTGTGATCAAGAAGGACCCATAGGCTTTAAATGCAGATTTATTTGCCCAATCCAGATATTCCGGCGTAGCTCGATCGGGCATGCCGTATGCCCGGAAGAACTCAACCCGAGCCGGGTGGGGCCAGATGTATTCATCGATGGCATTAATAAGTGGAAGCCCCGCCCTGTAACTTGCCCTGGCGGAAACGTATCCCAAAAGAAACATTCCCAATAACACAACTTCCATGACAACGATGGGGCGATGTTTTCGAATTTTTTTGTTCAAGACCAGCGTTGCGGCAACCAATAAAAACGTAGTAAGTACGCCATAGAGGTGGGCGTCTCGAACAAACGACCAAAAGAATAAGGAAATTGCCCAACCGGCAGCCAAAAGCTTATCTGACATCCTCTCAAAGGGATGTTCCGACTCGGCAACGTGAAAAACGACCAATATCGTCAGCGCGATGGTTGTGGAGAATAATGAAAACGCAAGCGGTTCCGCCCCAAGGACACTGTCCCATTCTGCCAGTTGCGGGGTGTACCCGAACAATAAAATAGAAACAACAGCAATTATTCTTGCCAGACCGTTATTCAAGCGCCCGGCGACAGAAATTGCAAGAAATGCCCAACCGGCGATCGAAAGTATATTTTGAAGGAGGGCAACCCTGTCAAAACACTGGCTGACCTCTCGAAATGATTCCTTCCCCGAGGCAGGCAGGCTTAATACCGCCGGCGGACATTTGACAGGGTCGTTCGCCAATTTGTAAACGAGGTTCGTGGTAAACATTCGTTCCGAAGTGAACATTTTCCACGAGAACCAGGGAGCGCGTGAAGCGCTAATATAACTATGCGTATCGCCGGTTGCTACGGAAAGCCGCAGGTCGCCATACCAGCGCGTCCGTCCCAATAGCATGGCGATCAAGATCAAGAAGATCAATGTATTGGAAAAGTTATTCTTTAAGTATCTCATTTCCGAATTCCATTGCGACAAAAAGTCAATTGAAACCGATCATTGACCGTTGTTGATTATTTCTGTTTTCTCCAAGTCGAGATCAAAAAATGGCGCGAGAAAGATCCACATGTACAACCGTATCATTTCCACCGACGGCTGGATGTGTCGGCGAATTCCCGCAATGTCGCCAAAGAAACTGATAAAAAGGGTTGCAGCCGAGATGCCATAGATGCAAATGGCAAGCCACGCCCAGCCAGAAAGATGGGGAGTGCGATGCTGGGCGGCTTGGAAGAAAAACGCCAGAGGAATAATCAATGTCAACAAATAAACCGCGCCTGTATCCGGGTTGACCATTTCCCCCACCGTGAGCAGGGTTTTGCGGTTTTTCACTTCATCGGCGATGAAATACGGTTGCGAAAAATCTGAGGTCAACAGCTCCATATTTTCCCATAGGGTTGTGACGACAAATCCGGGGTGTGTAATCAGGAATGCCGCATAGGCCTTCGCGGCGTGTTCATCCGCCCAGGCCTGGTAAATAGGAGCGTCCTTGTAATCCGGCGCTTCCTTTTCGGGCATGTCAAATTTTTTGAAAAATTCGACGCGCGAGGGATAGGGCAGGATATACACGTCCAGTGAATTCATCAAGGGGAAGCGGGTCGCGCGCAGGCTGTCGCGCGCGGAGAGATAGCCGACGATGAAGAAAACGAGCAGGGAGGCGGAGGCGTAATATAGCGGTCTCGCCTTCCTGAACTTTTTCAGGAAGAAAAGCGGGAATATCAAGACAAGCGTGACAGGGATGGCGTAGAGATGAACGTCGCGGACGAAGACCCAAAGCGCGTACCAGACCACCAGCACAGCCAGGAGGATTTTATCCGCGCGGGAGGCAAATGGTTTTTCGGATGAAGCCGCGCGCAGGACGACTTCGAGCGCCAGCCCAAGCAGGATGGCGAACATCGAAAGCGAAAGCGACTCGGGGCTGAGGACGCTGTCCCATTCGGCGATTTGAGGCGTGAAGCCGAAGAGCATAATGGAAGTTGCCGCAAATATTTTTACGAAGGGATTTCTCAACTGCCGCGCCAGCATCCAGCCGAGGAAGAGCCAGCCGAAGATCGAAAGATAGTTTTGAAGCAGGGCGATCCTATCGAAACAGGGCTGCGCCGCCCGTTCCGATTCTTCGCCGATGCCCGGTTTGCCGTAAGAAGTGATGGGGCAGTTTGCGGCGTCGTTCGCCATTTTGAAGATCAGGTTGGTCGTGAAGAGTCTTTGACCTGCAAATATCCTCCACGAAAAAAGCGGCGCGCGCGAAGCGGAAATGTAACTGTCCGTTTCGGCGTTGGCGGTCGAGAGGCGCAAATCTCCATACCATGTGGCGCGGACGTAGAATCCCGCCGCGAAGACGAGCAGGATGATCAGGCTGACGTAATTTGTTCTGATGAATTTCATACAGCGGATTCAATCGCCGGTTTGCGCCGCAGGGCAATATCCGCGACGACAACCGGGAAAAGCCACATTGTCAGGCGGTAGATGGTGGTCGAGTACAGCGCGTGACGGTTCAACGCCCAGGTATCGCCGAGAATGGTCGGAACGAGAGTCAACCCGGCGGAGAAGAAAAGCCAGAGTCCCAGCCATGCCCAGGGGCGGCTGTCTTCGATGTTCTTCGAGGCGAGCAGTAAAATCCCGATCAAAGGCAGGGCGCTCCCAAAAAACGAAGCCGCGCCTTCCGGGTGCAGGGCGTCGCCGATTTCGAAGAGAATCTCCCGCGCCGGATTCAGGTCGCGCGCCGTGAAATAAGTCTGTTCGATCTCGTAAAATGAATCGGGGAAGTCCCGCCATAATTTCGCGGCGACATACCCGGGGTGCGCCAGCATGAAGCGGAAGAGGGTCGAGGCGCCATCCTCCTCAAGCCATAGTTTAAACTCGCTTGAATGAAAGGAGACGGGCGGCATCCCCATTCCTTGAAAGACCGTCACCAGCCCCGGACTTGGAAAGATATCGTCCTTGTAAATGTTGCTGATCTGGACCGTCGTCCGCACGCTGTTGCGAGCGGTGACCAAGCCAAGCGCGGCGACCAAAGCGAGGAAGACCATCCCGCCAATCAGCGCTTTCTTTTTTCGATAACGCGGCGCAATCATCAGCGCGGCGATCATCGCGAGAGTCATCAAGGCGGTGAAGACGTTCGTGTCGCGCAGAAAGATCCAAAAGAAGGAGACGACGCCCCAAAGCAAAGCCCAGGCTGTGATATTCGCATCCGGGTCTTTGTAAAGCGCAAACACCATTTTAATGAGCAGGGCGAATTGAAGCGCAAAGAGCGAAAAGGTCAGCGACTCGGACATGAGAATGCTGTCCCAATCCGCCATTTGAGGGACGTAGGCAAAGACGAGGATCAGCGGGGCGCTGATGACGCGCATCCATGAATTCTGCACAGTCTGCGAAACTGAATAGGCAAGCGCGCCCCAGCCGATCAACGACAACACAAGTTGAAAAATAACGATGCGATCAAATCCGGGCTGATATCCGCGCCGGGTGGTCTCGATGGACCCGTTGACGCGAATCTCGTAACCGCTTTCGGGTTCGAATATTTTGTAAACGAGATTCGTGGTCAGCAGCCGCCGCCCGGTAAACATCTCCGCCGAAAAAAGCGGGACGCGCGACGCTTCCACATAACTTAGCGTATCGTTGCCCGCTATGGATAACGCGGGGTCGCCGTACAAGCGGACGCGCAAATAGGAAAGAATAAGGATGATCCCCAATACGGAAATCAAAGCCGCCCGTCCGCGCATGGACGCGAAAAACTTCGACATCTACGACTCTTCCAATGCCCGCGCAATTTCCTGTATCTGAAGGCTGGAAAGTTTACGTTCCTTCGACGCGTCGCGGATGAAACCCTTGAGTTGTTTCAACCTCACAGCGGGGATCGGGGATTCCCCCGGCTCGACCTCGACCTGGTCGTGGGTGAACACCAAAAGGGGTTTTATCTCAGGGACGGCGTCTCCCGCCATTCTCTTGACCAGGAATTTTTTCACCGCCGCGACCTCGCCCTCCGCCTCGAGATCGGGTCGTCCGATGCCTTCCTGCCCAAAGAGGCGCATGTAGGTCTGCATGAATCCGCCGCCCCGGACCCTCCAGCGATTCTTTTCATAATACACACGCCCGCCCTGCTGATGCGGCAGGAGCGCCCACACGCCCGCCGGCCCGACGAGCAGATGCGAAGCCGGGGTCGAATAATGGTAGATGGTGAAGTCGCTGTGCAGACCTTTCAAACTCGCGTCCAGTTTTTCGTCGCGGCGGGGGGAGCGTCCCCAGCGATTGCCCATGTACATGCCGATCTGCGTCAGGGCAAAACCGGCGACAAGGGCGATCAATGAATAAGTGAACAGGTCGGGTCTCGTAAAGGATATGTACATTCCCCCGCCCAGCACAGCCAGCGCCCCCAGGCTGACCCAGTTTCCGATCTTTCCGTTTCTTTGAATAAGTTTTTCGTTTTTAATAATCTTCATGTTTGATTCTCACCAGCGCCGCCGACTCTGCGAAGCGCCCTGTGGGTAAGTCGGCGTCACAAACTCTCCTCGATGGCATTCTTCATTGCATCCAATACGCCCGCATCCACGGCTTCCTTCGCCACACGCACGGCGTTCTTGATGGCAAAGGCGTCCGAGCGCCCGTGACCGATGAAGACCAGCCCGTTCACGCCCAGCATGGGAGCCGCGCCCTGCTCGCCCGGGTCCATTAACTTTTTCAACGAACGCAGCGCCGGGCGGACGAGCGCGCCGCCGATCTTCGTCGCCAGGTTTCCGTTTTTGATCGTCGAGCGCACGAAATCCACGATCAGTTTGCCGACCGCTTCGGCGGTCTTCAACATCACGTTGCCGGTAAAGCCGTCGGTTACGGCCACATCCACCGCGCCGCCGATGACTTCCTTGCCCTCCACATTGCCGAAATAATTCAACTTTGCGGTTTTGAACAAAGGCGTTGCGGCCTTGACCAGTTCATTGCCCTTGCCCTCTTCTTCTCCATTTGATACCAAACCGACTTTCGGGTTCTTTACGCCGCGCGCCTTTTCGGCATAAATGCTTCCGAGGATTCCGAACTGCAACAGGTTTTCCGGCTTGCAGTCGGGGTTGGCGCCGATGTCCAGCACAATGCACGATCCAGTCGCCGTCGGGAAGGTGGGCGCCAGGGCGGGACGATCCACGCCGCGGATGCGTCCGAGCCGGAAGAGGGCGGTGACCATGCCCGCGCCAGTGTTGCCCGCCGTCACAAAGGCGTCCGCCTCGCCTTTCTTGACGAGGTCCATGCCGACCGCCATCGAATTCTTCGGCTCTTTGGAGCGCGCCTTCAAGACCAGCGCTTCGCCTTTATCCTCCATCGTCAATACCTCCGGCGCGTGGACGACGCGGATATTCAATCCCTGCGCGTTTTGTTTTTCGAGCGCGGGTTTGATCTTCGCCTCATCCCCGACGAAGATGATCTCCACGCCATATTCGCGCGCGGCTTGTACGCCGCCCTCCACATCCGGCATGGGATGATCGTCGCTTCCCATTGCGTCTACTACGATACGAGCCATGATCGTCTCCTGATTTTTGTAAAACAAGCCCATAGGCTTGTTTTACGGTTTGCTTGACAGAAAAAACATCACGATTATAATACGCCCTGCTTATGCGCTGGTGCTGGAATTGGCAGACAGGCATGGTTGAGGGCCATGTGTCGCAAGACGTGGAGGTTCAAGTCCTCTCCAGCGCACAAACAAAACTCCCGGATGGGAGTTTATTGTTTAACAGCGCCGGTTGTTCCTATTTCCATTTTTCCAGGGAAAAGGCGGGCAGGCTTTCACCCGCAACGAGCGAATATGCCTCGCTTACGAAGGCGAAGGAATAGCCGCCGTCGCGCAGGCGCGCGAGCAGATTATCGAAAATATTGAACGCCGCCGCGCTATTTCTTCTCATCGCCCAGCCCTCCAGCCCGCCGACCGTACTGCGCGGGATCGCGCCGAAATAAAAATCGTAGGGATGCGAGAGGAGCAGGGCGGTTTCAGGCAGTCCGAAAAGACGTAACAAGAGCGAATACGCGCCCCAACCGAACAGTTTGGCGTAACTGAGGGCGAACACCACGCGGATTTTTTCGATGGACGTGAATGGAAATTCCACCAGAGACTTTCCGTCGGCGCGCGTCACCCGGAAGGGGACATTTGGCATGTGCAGGTTGTTGTAACCGAACTCGCCGGGACGGTACGAAGGATATACGCTGGCATCATATTCAAAACCGTGATCGAGAAGATGTCCAAGCCCGGCTTTGTCTATCCGCCCGATTGGGGCGCGGTAGCCGATGGGTTTTGCGCCTGTAAAATCTTCGTATGCTTTTTGCGAATTGCGGACTTCGTCCAATGTGCAGGCGTTGCGCGGGTCGTGCGTGTGCGAGTGGACGCTGAATTCGAGCGGGATGCGCGCCGCGAGTTTCTCGAATAGTTTTCTGCGAGTCTCGAAGAGGTTTGTGACCGTGAACATGGTCACTTTTGCGTTGTATTTGTTGACGGTGGAGACATAGCGCTCAAAATAATCGGGGTTTTCGAGCAGGCGAATCTGTTTATGAGGGTCGCCGTGATCCGGCTCCATGTCGAGCGTGACGCAGGCTATTCTGTTCATGCGGGCAGGTTGGTGACGTAGTAAAAATTTCGGCTTTTGACGATGCGCAGGTCTTTGAATCCGCGCGGTTCGGCGAGTTGTGAAAATTCGTCGAGCGAGTACAAATAAACCCCCGGCAGGCGGTTGGCGCGGATGTACACCTGACGCAACACCCAGGTTGGGAATTCTTTTTTACGGGCATGATCGGGGAAGTCGAGCAGGATGTATTTCGTCCGCAGGTTGCCAAGAAACGCCGACATGGCTTCGGGGTCGAAGTATTCGATCACGCCGAGGGCGGTGACGATGTCCGCTTGTGGGAGCGGGGCGCCCGGCTGAACGACATCGGACGGGAAGAATTCAAGTTTGTCCCGTAGCCCAAGTTCCGCGCCGCGCGTTGCGGCGATTTTTAACGCTTCAGCGGAAATGTCCGTTCCGTATATTTTCGCCGCCCCGGCTTGAATCATTTGAAAGGCGAAGCGTCCCGACGCGCAACCGACATCGAGGACGGTTTTTCCGGCGAGGTGCGGGCGGATCAACTCCAGCGCGGCGCTCATGCGGACGTACATGGCGTCGCCGCGAAAGAGGGCGGAGAGTTTATCCCACCAGGTTGCGTCTTTTTGTCCCTCTCTGAAATATGCGCCAGATTCCCAGCTGAGAAGATGATCCTCCCAATACCGGGCGGATTCGGATTTTTTCTGCAGTTTATTCATGGCGGGGGATTATACCCGCTTCATTCAACGATCAAACTGCAACAGGTGACCGCGCCTTCGGCTTTGGCGAGCTCGCTCAGGTCAATCGGCGCGACGTTGCCGCCTCGTTCTTCGAGTCGTTTTTGGGTTTTGGGAAACGTCGTCGGGTAGATCACTTTGCCGCGGACGGGCAGACAGTTGGCGGCGAAGGGTTCCGAGGCGTCCACTTCGATGAGATCAAAGCCGGGGAAGTTGGAAGCGTCCACCCAGTTTTTGTTGATGAGCAGGGTCGCGTCGTCCACGCATGTGACGGCGGTTTTCAGGTGCAGGCAGTCCGTCATTTTGACGCCCCAGACTTTGTAGCCGTAATCGCCGAGCAGGGAGTTGAGTTGATCCACCGCCTCGCGGTTGCTGCGGGTGGAAAGCCCGATGAAAATATTTTTTCCAGCCACAAGCGCGTCGCCGCCGTCCAGCGTGGCGGGATGCGCGACATGCAAAAGCGGGCGATATGGGGCGAGCGCGGGGATGATGGTTTGCGTTTCAGGCTTGCGCGAATCGGCGCCGGGACGGGTGATGACGGCGGCTTCGGGCAGGATGAAGGCGGCGTCTTCGACGAAGACTGAATCAGGAAGGTCTGGTTCTTCGGGCAGTTCGATCACCTGGCAACCCAGATCGGCAAGGAGGCGGACGTAGGCGTCATGTTGGGCGCGGGCGATGTCGAGGTCAATGGGCGTCCGCTCGATGTGGGTGATCTCGCACTCGTTGAAGCGCGGGCTGATCTTGCGTGTGATGGCGACGGTCATGGCAGGTTTGGTCTGCGTTTATTTTTCGTCGGTGCGGTAACGGTCAATCAGCGCCCGGGTGCGCGGGTCTTTCGGCTGGGAGAATAACTCGTCCGGCGCGGCGTCTTCGATCAGTTCGCCTTCAGACATGACGATGACCCGGTCGGCCACTTCTCTGGCAAAGCCCATTTCGTGGGTGACGACGATCATGGTCATGCCTTCGTTTGCAACCTTCTTCATTACGCTCAATACTTCGCCGATCAATTCAGGGTCGAGCGCGGAGGTGGGTTCGTCGAAAAGCATCACGCGCGGTTCCATCGTCAATGCGCGGGCGATGGCGACGCGTTGTTTTTGCCCGCCCGAAAGCCGCATGGGGTACTCGTCCTTCTTGAAGAGCATGCCAACGCTGTCCAAATTCAGTTCGGCAAGTTCGACGGCGCGATTGCGATCCATGCCCTTGACGGTGACGGGTCCTTCGATCACGTTCTCCAAAACCGACATGTGCGGGAAGAGGTTGAATTCCTGGAAGACCATGCCGGTCTTCAACCGCACGTCATGGATCAACTGCCGTCTCTCCTGGCCCTTGACCTCTGCCGCGACACGCACGCCGTCCACTTCGACAGCGCCGTGGGAAGGGTCTTCGAGAAAGTTGACACAGCGCAGGAGGGTGCTTTTTCCCGAGCCGCTCCTGCCGATGAGACAAACCACCTGCCGTTCAGGCACTTCGAGGCTGATATTTTTCAGGACGTGCAGGCGGCCGAAATATTTATCAAGGTTGGAAATCTTTACGATGGGCAGGGACATATCAGCGGTCTCCCCTGGCGAGGCGCGCCTCGAGTTTGCCCTGGAAGTAGGTCAGGATCAAGGTCAACATCCAGTAGAACATGGCCGCCATGATCAGCGCTTCAAGGTTGTTGAACTGGGCGCGTCCGACTTTCACCGCGCGCCACATCAATTCATGGACGAAACCCGTCGCCGAGACAAGCGCCGAGTCTTTCGTCATCGAGATGAAATCGTTGCCCATGGGCGGGATGGCAAAGCGCAGGGCTTGCGGCAGGACGATGCGCTTCATGGTCTGACCGGGGGTCATCCCCAACGCCATGGCGGCTTCGCGCTGCCCCTTGCCGACGGAACTCAAGCCGGCGCGAAAGGTTTCGGACATGTACGCGCCATAATTCAGCCCAAGCGCGGTCACGCCCGCCACAACGCCTGAGAGGTTAATACCCAGTTGCGGCAAAGCCAGGAAGAAGAAAAATATTTGCAGGTAAAGCGGGGTTCCCCGAATCAGGGAGACGTAAAAGGTGCTTACGGCGTAAATTGGCGGGAAGGTCGAAAGCCTGCCCAGCGCCGCGAGCAAAGCCAGCGTCATGGCGACAGCGATCGAGAGGGCCGAAATCAACAGGGTCTGCCCAAGACCCTGGGCGATGAAACCGAGTTTCTTGAGAATGAACTCGGAATCCAGTTGAATGGTCTGATACTGGATCGGGCCGAGTTTGATCTCCTGCCCGCTGAAAAGAAAAATAAGAATAAGAAATAGAACGCCCCAGGACGCGCCGACATGGGTTCGGAACAAGCGTTCCTTGCGAAGTTGCGCCTGATAGAGCGCTTCTGCCTGCGAAGGCGGCGCTTTTTCCTGCTGAGCGGTGACTGCCATCTCTTCCTCCGTGAATGGAGATAAAAATAAAAGGGAAGCGGCGCAGAGTCCGCTTCCCTTATTATCGCATTGGGCTATTGATTGGGCGCGGCGGTCAGGTCCATCTCGAACCACTGCATCGAGAGAGCCGTCAGGCGTCCGTCATTGTGCATGGCGGTAAAGACTTCATCCACTTTGGCGCGCAGGGAGGCGGTGTCGAGGGTGGAGCCTTTGTCGAAGGCGGCGGCGAGGTCTTCAGAGTACACGGCGCCGTCCAGTTTGATGACGGGCATTCCTTCGGCAATGTTTGCATCCACAACGGTTTCGGAGGTGACATAGGCGACGAAGTCGGTGCGTCCCGCGGCAATCGCCTGGGCGCATTCCTGGTCGGTCTCAAGCGGAACGACGGTCACGCCTTCGGGCGCCTGGGCATAGATGGACGCTTCGGGCAAGCCCAAGCCTTCCATGTCGCCGTTCAACCAGGATTCGTAGGTGGTCGCCGCGCCGACGCATACAGCCTGCCCGGCAAGTCCGTCCAGAGAGGTAATGCCGGAATCAGCCGCCACAGCCACGACCGCGGGGGTGTAGTAGTACGGCACGCTGAAATCGAGAATTTGCTGGCGGGCGGTGGTCACTGTCATCGAGCCGACGCTGACATCCCATTTATCCGCCCATGAACCGGCGGTGATGGCGTCCCATGACGGGGTGGCGAAACAGGTTTCCACGCCGAGCGCTTCGCCGATGGCTTTCGCCACATCCACATCGAAACCCTGCATTTCAGCGGTGGTCAGGGCGTCGGAGGGGCATTTGGTTTCCGCCGGGCGCGCGCCTTCGGTGTTGAGGAAGGATTGCGGCGCGTAGTTCGGGTCGGTGGAAACGAGGATGTAGCCGCGCTTGGTAATCGCGTCAAGCAGGTCTGTAGCGGGCGCATCGCCTCCGCCGCCGCAGGCAGCGAGAGCGAGCGACGCCGCGACAAGAAGGCTTGCGAGGGTCAACAGTTTTTTCATTTTCTCCTCCAAAGAGAACTAAGGGAATGGGCAGTTTATCGCCTGCCACGAGAGGCGGTCTCCTCCCGCAAGGTTAAGGATAGACTATTTTTTTCAATTGTGCAAGGATGTTCGGCGCATGATTCCATGGCGCGGTTTGCGCCGCAAACTTTAGGTTGAGCCTGCGTGAGAGCAAATTGGGGTTTGCAGCGTCGCGAAAAATCTTCGCGATCGGCGTGGTTTTTACAGGGCGATACAGTAAAGGCGGATAAACCGGCGGCTGTTGTCAGCCCAACTTACGGGCAAAGATGTTCCGTGCCGTTTCCGTCTACTGTGATGTAGAACGTCTCGCCCTCCTGAATATCCACAGTTTGAATCAAGGGACCGTCGGGAAGGAAGAGGTCGTAAATATCATACGTGCCGGGGTCAACCTGCGCTTCGTTGCGATAAACGCTGTTGGCGTAAAGATTGTATAGATACAGGCTGACCGGCTCGATGATCATGTCGTGTTCGGTGCAGTTTTTGATGTAGGCGGGCTGGGGCCAGTCGGTGAAAGTGAACGAATCGATTTGCGACAGATCGCCTTCGATTTTTGTGAACGGGGTGAGCAACGAAACCCAGCCTGTGCGTTCCGATTCCGGGATGATGACTTGAACCCACTTCGATAGAATATCCCGCCCGACGACTTGCGCGCTTTCGCCTTTCTTCAACAAGCCGATGCGGTTGTATTCGGTCCCCGGTCCGCGGCGGATGTAGAGATTTCCGTCGAAGGCGACGATGCGGACGGAGGGAAGCGGCTCAGGCGTGGACGAAGGCTGGGGCGTGGACCCCGGCGTCGGCGTAGGCTGAGGCGTTGAATCGGCTGGCGGAGAAGGCTCATCCGTAAGCGATTCATCTGCGGGCGGTGAATCTTCATTGATCTGGATGGACGAGGCGGGTTGACAAGCCTGAGTCAGAAGTAAAAAGCCCAGGGCAAATATCGAAACGAGACGATTCATTTTATTCGTAACGCAGGGCTTCGACGGGTTCGAGGTTGGCGGCGCGGCTGGCGGGGTAGATGCCGAAGAACAGACCGATGATCGCGGAGAAGCCGGTGGAGAGCAGGACGGCGTCCCAGCCGACGATGGGGATGAAAGTGTTGCCGGTGGCAGTGGCGACCTGCTCGACGATGCGCGCGATGATCCAGCCGAAGATGATGCCGATGATGCCGCCGATGAGACTCAACAGCGAGGACTCGGTCAGGAATTGCAAAAGAATGTCGCGTTTGCGGGCGCCGAGGGCTTTGCGCAAGCCGATCTCTTTGGTGCGTTCGGTGACGGAGACCAGCATGATGTTCATGATGCCGATGCCGCCCACGAGCAATGAAATGCCCGCGATGCCGCCGAGGAAGATGGTCAGCACGCCGGTAATGGACTCGAAGATGCTGAGAAAATCCTGCTGGGTGAAGACGGTGAAATCGTCGAAGCCGACCGGCGTGCGGTGGCGCTGGCGGATGATGTTGGAGATTTCCTCAGCCGCCTGCGGCACAGATTCGGCGGAGACGGCTTGGACGAAGATCACGTCCACTTCGTCGCGCGAGCCGCGTTTGATCAGGCGGGCTTGCGCGGTGGTGAAGGGAATGTAGGCGTTGTTGTCTTCGCTGCCGAACGCGCCGCCGCCGCGCGCCGCCAGGACGCCGATGATGCGGAAGGGCTGTCCTTCGATGCGGATGACTTCGCCCGTCACTCCGTCGGCGTGGCCGAAGAGCGCGATTGCGGTTTCAGGCCCCAGCACAACGACGGACATGCGACCGAGGATGTGTTCCTGGTTGACGAATTCTCCCTCGGCCATTTCGAGGTTGCGCACCTGGAAGAATTCGGGCGTTACGCCGGTGATGGGGCTGGTGGTTTTTTCGCTCGAGAATGTGACCAAGCCGTTGCCTTGGATCGAAGGCGCGACCATTTCGACGGACGGCGCTGCAAACTGGTCGAGTAAGGCGTGGGAGTCGCCGAGCGTGAGCGGGCGCTGGTTGTTGCCGCTCCGTCCGCCCTCCGAGCCGGGCGGTCCTTCGGGCGGGGGCCCGCTAAAAACGAATAACAAATTCGTGCCGATGCTGGAGATCGAGCCGGTGATGGATGCCTGCGCGCCGTTGCCGACCGCCAGCATGGCGATGACCGCGGCGACGCCGATGACGATTCCCAACACGGTCAGCCCCGAACGCATTTTATTGCCGTTCAGGCTTTCGAGCGCTTCGAGGATTGCCTGGGTAAAACTCACTCTGCGCCTCCCTTGCCCTCTTCGATGTAATCCAGTTCGCCGTCCTTCAAGCGGATGACGCGCTGGGCCTGCTCGGCGATTTTTTGATCGTGCGTGACGATGACCAGCGTTGCGCCGAAGTCTTTGTTCAAAGAAAGCAGAAGGTTCATGATCTCCTTGCCCACTTTCGAGTCGAGGTTGCCGGTCGGTTCGTCCGCCATGATGATGGCGGGGTTGTTGACCAGCGCCCGCGCGACCGCCACGCGTTGTTGTTGTCCGCCGGAAAGTTCGTAGGGGCGGTGATGCACACGATCCGCCAGCCCGACGGCTTCGAGCGCTTTTTGGGCGCGCTCGCGGCGTCCGTGGGTCAAGCCCGCGTAACGAAGGGGAAGTTCCACATTTCCCAACGCGGTCAGGCGCGATAACAAATTGAAACTCTGGAAGACAAAACCGATCTTGCGGTTGCGCACGCCCGCCAGTTGGTCGTCGTTCATCTGCGCGACAGATTCTCCGTCCAAAATATATTCGCCGGAGGTGGGGCGATCCAAACAGCCGATGGTGTTCATCATGGTGGATTTGCCCGAGCCGCTGGGTCCCATGATGGCGATGACTTCGCCGCGCTTCACATTGAAGGAGACGCCGCGCAATGCCCGCACTTCGATCTCGCCCATGGTGTAGGTCTTGGTCAGTTCGCGCGCTTCGATAACCCAGTCCATGTCATCCCTCGCCGAAAGGACCGCGGTTGGTCGGCGGATTCAAAATGATCAAGTCGCCTTCCTTTAGGTCGCCGCCCACCAGAACGCTCATCGTGTCGGATGAAGAGCCGAGGGTGATCTTCACCGGCTGGGGCAGGTTGTCCTTGAGGATGTAGACGACCCGTTCGCCGTCCACGAGGCGCACGGCGCGGTTTGGGACCAGGAGCGTATCCGCCACTTCTTCGACGATGATGCTGACCGCCGCGGTCATCCCCGGTTTGACCTGTTCGTCCGCGTCGGTCAATTCCACGGTGGCGGTGAAACTGACCACGCCGCCTACAGTGTCGCCGGCTTGTCCCACTTCCACAACCTTGCCGTGATATTCCTGATTTAACACGGCATCGAAGGTAAGCGTCGCCTTCTGTTCGAGTGCGACGCTGTTGATATCCACCTCGGAAACCTGCACGTCCACCAGAAGGCGCGAAAGATCGTCCACGCGAAATCCGGGAGAGCCGACAATCACCTGATCGCCCACGACGGGATTAGCCTGAGTGACCGTGCCGTCGAAGGGAGCGATCAGCCGGGCGAGGTTCAACGTCGCTTCCGCCGCCGCCACACGGGCGCGAGCCGCCTTGACCGCGTCGGACTCTTCGCCTTTGAGCAGGCGTTCGAGCTCGCGTTTTGCGTCTTCGAGTTTTGCCTCGGCAAGCGCAAGGTCCTGGTCGGCTTGGGCGATGGTCTCGGGGCTGGCATAGCCTTTGTATTCCTTGACCTTTAGATTCCCAAACTGGTCGTACCAGACTTCCTTGATGTCTATCTTGCCGTTCAACTCCATGCGCCAGTTGTAGGCTTTCTCGTATGCGTCCTCGGCTTTGTCCACCGCTTTTTGCGCTTCGATCAGGGCGGTGTCGGATTCGAGCAGGTCCTCCAGCGCCTGCTGGGCGTTGACCAAATCCGCCTCGGCGAGGATGATGTTCTGGCTGAGCGAGGCTTTATCCAGTTCGGCAAGCGCATCCCCGCCTGACACTTTATCGCCGATGACCGCATTCACCGCGCCGACGTTTCCATTTGTCTGCCAGTTGAGGAGGGCTGTCCGGCTGGCGCGCACGCTGCCCGTCGCGCCGACGGATGCCGCCAGGTCGCCGCGCTCGAGCGGAACGGTCTCGAAAACCGCCTGTTCGGGCTGACGGGACATTGAGAAAGCGGCGATCAATAAAATAACCGTAACCACGCCGACAATGATCCATACGCGGCGTGAGAATCTCGAAAAAAATTGACGCATCTTGAAAATCCTCCAGGGGTTTCAGCAGGCGCAAACGCAAGCCTTGTCGTGGTATATCATAATTAATACGAAAAGATGTGGATAAAATGTGCAGGTTTGCGCTGGCAATTTTAATCCATGATGCTGACATTGCTTCGACGACTCGTCACATTCATGAATATCTCATAAACACATGACGATTGTCATTTGATTTTGTGACATTTAAGCCTATATCTATCCAAATTCATTGATTATCATCCTCGCGGTTTGTTTGTGTTCCCGTTACATAACGCGGTTCGTGCCGCAAACTTCAGTTTGCGCCTGCGCGAGAAGCAAACTTCAGTTTGCGCCTGCGTGAGGCAAACTGAAGTTTGCAGTACCGCATAAAATCTTCGCGGCTGGCGTAGTTTGTAAAGGGTAATCCTATACACTAAAGGGCAGCCCTGTTGGTGGTACTAGTCCGGGTGGCGACTCCCGGTATAATGGGGGAAGTCGGAATGACATTCCGACCTAAAAAGAGGCACAAGGTTCGATCCGAACTCTGACAGGTCGCCCCTATTGTTACAGCGCAATGGCGCTCCCGGCACAGGGTTTCCGGCACAACACGCCGCCGGGGACGGCGGCTTTGAGCGTGAGCTTGCTCTGTAATACTGAAGCGTTAAAGAATTTTGCTCATGTGTAGAAAATGTGCAAAATCATCTTTGTGTAGCGAATGTTCTCTAACGTCCGCACACAGATTATCCATGAGCCAAGAATTTAAATTTAGAGAGTTAGCGATCCGGAGGCATAATGCAGGCAGTCCCAAGCGAATTTCTGGCAATAGATCGGAAGAAACGGGCAAACAGCCCTTTTTTCGATTTGGATCTGCGTCCGCCCCATGAACGCGCCTGCGACTTCGATGGCGTTGTGATCGAGTTCGACCCGGAGCGCGCCATGGTCGAAGCGGCGCGTTGCATCCATTGCCCGGACCCGGCGCCTTGCATGGTGGCTTGCCCGACCTCGAACGACATCCCCTCGGCGATGTGGCTGATCGAGCAGGGCAAGTTCGTCGAAGCGGCGGGCATTTATCACAAGACCAGTTCCCTGCCCGAAGTGTGCGGACGGGTCTGCCCGCATGAAGCGCTCTGCCAGGGTTCGTGCGTGTTGAACAAACACCAGACGCCCGTGTTATGCGGCGAACTCGAAGCCTTCACAGTGGATTACGAACGACGCACCCAGGGCTACGTCATTCCGTTGAGCGTTCCCAGCGGGAAAAAAGTCGCGGTCGTAGGGGCGGGCCCGGCGGGGTTGGGATGCGCCGACATCCTCCTGCAAAAGGGGCACGAGGTCACGGTCTTTGAATCCAAACCCAAACCGGGCGGTTTGCTTGTGTACGGCATCCCGAATTTTAAACTTGTGAAGGATGTGTGGGAGGAAAAATGGGGACAGTTCGAACGCGCGGGCGTGAAGTTCGTCGGCAATACTTATATTGGAAAAGATAAAACCATTGACGACCTGTTCGCAGAAGGGTTCGACGCGGTATTCATCGGCGTCGGTTCGGAAGTGGACGCGAAGATGGAGGACGCCCCCGGCGCCGACCTGCCCGGCGTCTATGAGGCGACCGATTTTCTCGTCCGCGGAAACATTCCGTTGGATCAACTGCCGGAAACGATGCGCAAGCCTTTGGAGGTCGGCAGGCGCGTGGTAGTGATCGGCGGCGGCGATACCGCGTCCGACTGCCTGCGCACGGCGCTGAGACTCGGCGCGGAGGAAGTGACCTGTCTTTATCGCCGCACCGAAAAGGAAATGCCGGGCGGAAAGAAAGACCGCAAGATGGCGAAGGATGAAGGGGCGAAGTACCGCTTCCTGACCCAGCCGGTCAAGTTCATCGCCGGTTCCGACGGAAAACTCGCCGCCGTGGAATGTATCGAAATGAAACTCGGCGAACCCGACGCAAAAGGACGGCGCAAACCGGTCCCGGTCGAAGGCTCGAACTTCAGCATTGCTGTGGATACGGCCGTGCTGGCGCTGGGCTACTGGCCCGACCCGATCATCGGAAAGACCACGCCGGATCTGGAAGTCCACGATTGGGGTTTGATCACGGTCAAGGATAAAGCCAAAGGAAACACCAGCCGCGAGGGAGTTTTCTCCGGCGGCGATTGCGTGACCGGCCCCGATTTGGTTGTGACCGCCATGGTGGCGGGGAGAAAAGCCGGGCTTGCGATTGACGAATATTTGAAGAGCAAAGAGCGGAAATTAGAAGAATAAAGGGCGGGGAGACGACGCTTTCGCCGAATACAGTTTCCCGACGGGTTTACATTAACCCGTCTTATCCTTATATCCGCATAATTCCCTGACCGGGCATTTGGGGCACAACGGTTTTCTTGCGTGGCACACCTCGCGCCCCAGGCGGATGATGTTCAGGTGCGCGGCGTAATACGTCTCCGGCGGGAAGACCGCTTCAAGATGCGGATGCGCCTGCTCGACGGTCATCTTTTCGGGGCGCAAGCCGATGCGGCCCGTGACGCGATAAACGTGCGTATCCACCGGGAAGGCGGGACGCCCAAGCGCGAAGCACAGGACGATGGCGGCCGTCTTCGGTCCCACCCCATTGAATTTTGTCAACCAGGCGCGAGCCTCCTCCAGCGGCATATCGGACAGAAATTGCAAGTCGAGCGAACCGCGTTCCTGCGTAATTTCCTTCAACACCTGCCGAATGCGCGGTCCCTTCTGATTCGCCAGCCCGGCTGGACGGATGGCTTCCACAACTTCGCGCTCCTCCGCGTCGCGGACAGATTCCCATGTGGGAAATTTTGCGCGCAAGGCATGAAAGGCGCGGTCGCGATTCACGTCGTTGGTATTCTGCGAAAGGATGGTCGAAACCAGTTCGTCAATCGCAGGCAGGGGATTGCGCCAGATCGGTTCGCCAAAGGCTTTGAGAAGAGCCTGGTGGATTTGAAGAGCAAGCGAGTTGAGGTTGGTCATCATAATGAATTGTAACCGCAGGGGCGGCCCGTCAGGATCAAACACAGCCTCATACCGCAAACGAAAGGCCGCCCCTGCAACAAATTACGGCGCAAACTCGTTCGTGAACGCCTTGCTCAAATCCTCCGGCGCGGGGATCATGCCCATCTTCGCCATCACGGCGCTCATATTCTCCCATCCCTGCGGGTCGGAGTAACCGATGCGCTCCGCCTTCCAAAACTCTATGGAGGTGTTCAAGACCTGCATCTGCAATTCCTTGTCCTGGTCTTTCAGGTTCTCTACAAATTTTAAACTGACGTTATACGCCTCGTCGGGGTTGGCGATGGTAAATTCAATGCCGCGAGCCAGCGCGCGCGCCATGCCGCGAATCAACTCCGGCTCGTTCGCAATCGTCGCCTCGTTGGAAACAAGCCCGTTCGCCACCAGTTGAACGTAATCCGAAACGCGCAGTTCGGTCACATCCAGCCCTTGCGCGCGCAGGACAATGGGTTCGTTTGCGGCGTAACCCACCACAATATCGCTTTTTCCCGCCACAAACGATTCAACCTGATTGAATCCGAGCGTATCCAGTTTCACTTCGGAAGCCTCCACGCCGCCCTCGAACAACAGCGCCTCCAGCCCGATGTAATTCGCGCCGAAGGGACCGGGCAGTCCAACCGTTTTACCGCGCAGGTCGGCGGGCGATGCGATTCCCAACTCTGCCCTGGAGACCACCGAGATCGGGAATTGTTGATACCAGGCAAACACATACACGACCGGCAAACCCTGCGAACGCGCCAGCAAAACCTGCTCGCCCGAAGCCACCGCAAACGAAATTTCGCCCGCGCCGGTCAGCGCCACGCCGTCGGTCTCGAACGAATAATCGAACTCGATCTCGATGCCCTCTTCGGCAAAATAGCCCTGATCCACCGCGACATAGAACGGCGCGTATTGAATATTGGGGATGTAGCCCATTGGCAGTTTGATCCTGCGAATTTCGCCCGCTTCATTTGCGGGGCGGATGCTGATACACCCCATCAGGCTGATCGCCAGCCCAAGCGTGAGTAAAACTACTTTCTTCATTACGGAGTCTCCTTTGAATTCATTCCGTCATTGCGAGGAGGAGCGGAGCGACGACGAAGCAATCTCGTTTGCTGTTTCTTAGATTGCTTCGTCGCGAAGAGCAAGAACGCTCCTCGCAATGACGAATTATTACTTCTGCCGCTTCAAAAATCTTCTTTCCAGCAGCGTCACCGCGCCATACAGCGACAACGCCAGCGCCACCAGCATAAACACCGCCACGAACACCATGGAGGTGTCGTATTGAAAGTCGCCGAGTTGCAGTAAAAAGCCCAGCCCCTGTTCCGCATCCACCAGTTCGCCGACGATGGCGCCGATGACCGAGAGCGTCGCGCCGATGCGCAACCCGCCGAGCAAAATAGGCAGGGAGGCGGGCAGTTCGAGTTTCCATAGAATCTGCCAGCGTGTGGCGCGGAGGGAATTCATCAGGTCGTAAAGCGACGCGGAGACCGCCCGCACGCCGACGATGGTGTTGACCAGCACCGGAAAGAACACGATCAACGCGCAGATGACGACTTTGGATAGAATCCCGTCTCCCAGCCAGATGACGAGCAAAGGCGCAATGGCCACGATGGGAACCGCCTGACTGGCGACAAGGTAGGGCGATAGGATTTTCTCCAGCGCGCGCGATTTGGCGAGCATGTATCCGACAATCGTTGCGAACAGGGTTCCGGCCCATAAGCCGAGCAATACTTCGACGAGCGTAATGCCGGTGTGGTGGAGCAGGCTGCCGTCGCCGAGGGTTTCGAGGAAGCGCGCCCACACGTCGGCGGGGGCGGGCAGGATGAATTTTGGCAATCCGCTGAGGCGGGCGATCAGCGCCCAGAGCGGAATCGCCAGCAGGATGGACGCAAGCGAAAGCCAGCGGGCGAGGATGGGAATGATTTTGGGTTTCATGAATGGTTTCTGTACGACAAGGTTCACCTTGTCCGCTTTCGCAAAGTGAACTTTGCAGTACGACAAGGTTCGCCTTGTCCGCTTTCGCAAAGTGAACTTTGCAGTACGACAAGGTTCACCTTGTCCGCTTTCGCAAAGTGAACTTTGCAGTACGAGGCGCAAAAAGCCCCGGCGTGGAAAAAAAACCGGGGCGCAGAATCAGGCTCAAGTCCGGGAATGAGGCGGGTAAATCCGCAGAAACAAAACCCCGAAAACAGCGAGCGTTTCCGGGGCGCGAATCTACACAATCCCATTCAGGCTTGTGCGATACCTTCTTCTATCCAGACTTTTACTGTCGGCTCCGGAGTTGCGCCGGATCATGCCCGTTTCCCAATGAGGAAAGCGATGTACCTAAACAGGCTCGTGGGCTGTACCACCGATCGGGAATTGCACCCTGCCCCGAAGGTTATTTGAATTGTCGTTTTCATTATAGCCAGCCATATTTCGCCTGTCAATTCAAGCCATGAAGTTATTTCAACTGCGCTTTTATTTTTTCGGCGGTGTCTTTGTACGCCGCCAGTTTGTCGCGCTCTTTTTGGACAAGCGCGGGCGGGGCTTTTTGGGCGAAGTCGCCGCTGAGCAGATTCTCCAGGCGCTGAATGTGAGACTCGGCTTCCTTGAGTTCCTTTTCGAGGCGGGTCTTTTCGCTGGCGAGATCAACCATGCCTGCGAGCGGCAGGTAGATTTCCACCGAGCCGACGACGAGGGCGGCGGAGTCGGCGGGTTTTTCTTTTAGAGATTGGAGAATAGAGATTAGAGATTGGTCGAGACCGGCGAGGGAGGCGATGACGTTGGATTGCGCTTTCAGCAAATCGGTTTTGGCGCCGGCGGAGATTGTTGCGGCGATTTTTTTGGAAGGCGACACGTTCTTTTCGGCGCGCAGGTTGCGGATGGCGCGCACGATCCCTTGAATCAATTCAAAGTCGGCGGTCTTTTCCGCCTCCCAGCCTTCGGGGTCGCGCGGCAGGGGCCATTTGGCGACGATGAGCGCGTCGGGCCAGTCTTTGGCGAGATGGGCGAGCGGCGATTCGCGCAGGGCGCTGTGCAGGCGTCCCCACACTTCTTCGGTGATGAAAGGGGTGAAGGGATGCAACAGTCTGAGCGTTGTGTCCAACACGCGCGCCAACGTTTCTACTGTCTGCATTTTGCTGTCTTCATTCTTCATTTGCTCTTTGGCAACTTCCACATACCAATCGGCAAAGTCAGCCCAGAGGAAGTCGTAGATCTGCTGGCCGGCCTGTCCGTACTGGAAGTTCTGGAACTGGCGCTCCACGTCGCGGATGAGGTTTTGCAGGCGGGACCAGATCCATGAATCGGCGAGAGAATAGAGATTAGAAATTGGATGACTAGTCTCTAGTCTCTGTTCTCTAATCTCTTCAATCGCATTGATCACAAACCTTCCCGCGTTCCAGACCTTGTTGGCAAAGTTGCGGTTGGCTTCCACCTTTTTCACGGAGAGATTCATGTCGTTGCCGGGCGTGGAGCCGACCAACAGCGTGAAGCGCAGCGCGTCCGTGCCGAGATCGTCCATCACCACCAGCGGATCAATCACGTTGCCGTAGGTCTTGGACATTTTGCGCCCGTGTTCGTCGCGGATGAGTCCGTGCAGGTAAACCGTGTGGAACGGCGCCACGCCGGTATATTCCAGCCCGCTCATGATCATGCGCGCCACCCAGAAGAAGATGATGTCGTAACCCGTTTCCATGTAGGACGTGGGGTAGAAATATTTCAGGTCGGGCGTTTCTTCGGGCCAGCCGAGCGTGGAGAAGGGCCACAAGCCGGAGGAGAACCATGTATCCAGCACGTCTTCATCCTGATGAATGTCCTTCGAGCCGCAGGTCGCGCATTGCGTCGGGTCTTCGCGCGTCACGGTCATGTGTCCGTCCGCGCAGTACCAGACCGGGATGCGATGCCCCCACCACAACTGGCGGCTGATGCACCAGTCTTTGATATTCTCAAGCCAGTTGAAATAAATTTTCTCGAAGCGTTCCGGCACGATCTTGATGCGCCCGTCCTTCACCGCTTCAAGCCCGGCTTGCGCCATGCTTTCGATTTTCACGAACCACTGCTCCGAGATCATCGGCTCGACGATCTCGCCTCCGCGCTGCGAGCGGGGGATGGTCGTGCGGTACGGTTCGGTCTTGATGACAAGCCCCGCCTCTTGCATCTCCGCCCAGAGTTGTTTCCTCGCCTCGAAGCGATCCAACCCGGAGAATTTTCCTCCGTTCTCGTTGACGCGCGCCTCCTTATCCAGCATGGAGATGATGGGCAGGTTATGTTTGTGCGCGATGGCGTAATCGTTCGGGTCGTGTCCGGGCGTGATCTTGAGCGCGCCGGTTCCAAACTCCATGCTGACGTATTCGTCCGCGATGATGGGAATCTCGCGTCCGAGAATCGGCACGATGGCTGTCCTGCCGATGAATTGTTTGTAGCGCTCGTCGTCGGGGTGAACCGCCACAGCCGTATCGCCCAAAATCGTTTCGGGGCGGATGGTTGACACGGGGATATAGACTTCCGAAGTCTTGGAGGCTTCGGAAGTCTCCTTAATCATATATTTGAAGTAATACAGCGTGGCGTCTTCCTCGTTGTATTCCACTTCGAGGTCGGAGACGGCGGTCTTGAGTCCCGGCGACCAGTTGATCAGGCGCGGGCCGCGATAGATCATTCCCTTTTCGTACAGGCGCACAAACGCCTCGCGGACGGCGCGACTCAGCCCCTCGTCCATTGTGAAGCGTTCGCGCTCCCAGTCGCAGGAGGCGCCGAGGCGGCGAATCTGCGTGGTGATGATGCCGCCGTATTTGCGCTTCCATTCCCATGTGCGTTCGACGAATTTTTCGCGCCCGTATTCTTCGCGGGTGATCTCTTCCTTTTGAAGCAGGTCGCGCTCCACCATCAGTTGCGTGGCGATCCCGGCGTGATCCGTGCCGGGAACCCACAGCGTGGAGTAACCCTTCATGCGGTGATAGCGGATCATCAAATCTTCCACGCTGACGAACATGGCGTGCCCGAGATGCAGTTCGCCGGTCACATTCGGCGGCGGGATGGAAATGACGAAGGGCTTAACGTTCGGGTCGAAGCCCGGCTTGTTCGGGTCGTTATGCGGCTTGAAATATCCGCCCGCCTCCCACATCGCATAGATGCGCGGTTCGGTGGATTTGAAATCGTAGGCTTTGGGCAGTTCCTTGGTCATTCTTGCTCCTTGTTGCTAGAGATTAGAAAATGGATATTAGAGAGTAGTTGCTCACTCTCCACTTGCTCCTAATCACTCACTATTCACTATTCACTATTCACTATTCTCTATTCACTACTCACTATTCACTATTCACTATTCACTATTCACTACTCACTATTCTCTATTCTCTATTCTCTATTCTCTATTCTCTATTCACTATTCTCTATTCTCTATGCTCTTAAAAACAAAAACGCTCCATCCTTCATGAGGACGAAGCGTCTGGCTCCGCGGTACCACCTCGGTTCATCATCCTTCAACTTCGTTCAGGACGATGCGCTCGGTAACCGATGATCATCGGTCTTCGCTGTAACGGGCGATCCCGTGCTGGTCTAGTAATTGGTAAATGGTGATTGGTAATTGCCAATTTTCTTCAGCAGATAATTCAGACGACTTCGGCGCTGTTTGCCTGCGGATGCTTCCACCGAGCGCATCCTTCTCTATCAGGGAGCCTTGCGCGTACTACTTCTGAATGGTTGGGATTATATACGGGGAGGGGGGTAGAGTCAAGAAATTGCCCGTTTCAGGGACGAACCCAGGAAACGGGCAGGTTGTGTATTTGCCCAAAGCACAGGGCTTCGAGCCGGGAGCAAGCCAGCCGATGTTTTGCCTCGACCGCCGTCCGTGGACGGTTCGGCGCTTCTGGCAGAGAAAAATATCGTGGGAGAGCGCAACTCGAAAACCGATGTTGTTGTTGAAGTTGTCCGGGTTGTTCCTGTTGCGAACCGCACAACGCGCGTTGTTTCGATTGTTGTTCCAGGAGCCGCCGCGCACTACACGCTCTCATGGCTTGTCCCGTTTAGGTATTCGATTTTTTCCATCCTCCCAGCAATCTCCCGATTTCAGCCAGCATCGTGGAAACATGCTCATACTGATTCATTTTGATCAACTCCAAATCCTTGCAGAGACGAAGGTTTTGGCGCAACAATGCCAGTTGAACATCCGCCTCGTCAAGATTGGCGCTTCTATCACGCTTTGAAAGCCCGGCTTTCAGCAGGGTTTCCTGAAAATCGAGCGTTTGTCGAATGATTCGTTCGCCGAGCCCAAAGCGATGAGCGCGTGGAAATTTTGTAGATTGCGGCAACAACCACAAAACGAGATCGTACGTTTTTGAAAATATCGGCGATTCTTTCATCACAACAAAAACCTGCCCAGAACCGACCTGCGTAATCCGTAGGTGTCGCCCCAGGCGGCATGAGCCGCCCATGAGCGCGCGGAGTCATCCAGCCTCCTGCGTTCGATCTCGCGCATCCTCCATTGCTGATGGAGACGCCGAAAACGGCGTTGAAAGGCGATGCCGCGCTTTTTCTTCAACCTGCGGTGGGTGGGATAAACGCGAAAGCCCAAAAACGGGATGCCCGTCTCAACTGGGAAAATTTGCGGTTCGTGCAGGGTCAGCCTTAGTTTCGACATGCGTATTATGACTTTTTCCTTCCATTCGCGCAAAACCATTTTATCGTTCGAGAAGAGCAGGAAATCATCCACATAGCGGATGTAGCCTTCCGCCCTCAGTTCGCGTTTTGCAAAATGGTCGAACGAGGAAAGGTAGACGTTTCCCCAAAATTGCGAAGTGAGGTTGCCAATCGGCAAACCGCGCGGACGAGCGGGGGCGAACAGGTCGTCGCCTTCGAACCATTTCATCTCATAGGTTTCTGTTTGCGCCCCAACCCCCGATTCCAGGATCAACTTTACGATCCCCAGCAGGGCTTCGTCTTCAAGATGCGCGGATATCTTCCCAAACAAGATTTCATGGTCTATGCTCGGGAAGAATTGTTCCACGTCGCATTGCAGGACGTATCTGAATTTTTTGGCGTATTCATTGGCGCGGAGAAGGGCTTGATGCGTTCCCTTGAATTTCCGGTTGGCGTAGGTGTCGAAAATAAAACGCCGTTCCCAATCCGGCTCGAGGATGTTGCAGAGCGCGTGATGAACAACGCGGTCTCGAAACGGCGCGGCGGAGATCATGCGTTTCTTTGGCTCATGGATGTAAAAGTTCGAGTAGGCGCCGGGCTTCCATTCGCCGCCGCGCAATTCATCGCGCAACTTTATCAATTCCTCCTCCTGGTTGAATTCAAACGCCGCCACGCTTGCCTTGCCGCGTTTGCCCTTGCGAGCCTGGCGGTAGGCATTGTATAAATTAATGAACGAGCAAAACTTATCGAATTCTTCGCCCATGGTTAACCTGAAAATCCAAAAAATTTTTTTAAAACCAGTTTATGCGCCTGCGGCGCCGGCAGAAATCAGAAACCAGAAATTCAGAAGTTCAAGAGCGTACATCGGGGGAGAGCGCAACTCGACAACCGAGGTAGTTGAAGAAGTTGCCCGGGATGCTCCAGCTGCGAACCGCACAACGCGCGAAGTTTCGAAGGTAGCTCCAGGAGCCGCCGCGCACTACACGCTGGATGCCAGTCTCTGCGCCTTGCGGGTCTTTCACTGTTTCTTCCGCGCGTTTTTCGTCCGCAGGACTGCTGCGTTGGTACAACTCCCCATCATACCAGTCCGCGCACCATTCCCAAACGTTCCCCATCATGTCCATTGCGCCATAACTGCGCGCGCCCTGCGGGTAGATTCCAACAGGCGAAGTGCGGTTGAGTTTTTCCTTTGTGTCTTTATCGGCATTGTTGCAGAGTTCGCCATTCCACCGGTTGCCCCAACTCCAAATGGTATTCCCCGCGCCTCTGGCGGCTTTCTCCCATTCTGCTTCGGTGGGCAGGCGATAGGTTTTTCCGGTTTTGCGGCTGAGCCAGTTGCAGTAGGCTTCCGCCTCGAACCATGAGACGCCCACAACGGGTAAGTTGGGCGCGTTCCATTGCGGGTTTTCCCAAAAGAAGGGTTTATCTCGCAAGTCTGCCGGGCGCTGCCTGAGCCAGTTTTCATAGACTTCGCGCAGTTGCTTATCTTCGATCTCAGGAATTTTAGAATCGAATTTACCCGTTCTCCAATCCCAGCCGTCCTTGCTCCATAATTGTTCCGTATCGTAGCCTTTATCCTCATAGAAAGCGGTATATTCCAAATTCGTGACCGGGAACCTGCCAATGGAAAATTCTGAAACATAAACTTCATGCGCGGGCTTTTCATCGTCATAAACAGACACATCCTGCGCCTTCATTAGTTCTTCCTCTTCGGCATTCGTCCCCATGCGGAAGACTCCGCCGGGCACAGGCACACAATCCGGTTCGAGCGGTTTCAGGCGCGGGTCGCCCAATGAGCCGAGCGCCAGCCCTAAATTGAAGCGCAGGCGAACTTCCACGCGCGGCGGGTCCGCGGTCAGGAGTTTTTCCATTTGCGGAACAAGTGAGTTGACCGTATCGGGCAGGCGGCGTATTTGCGGCACATCCGCAAGGGCAAGCCCCGCGACATATAAAGCGCGCGCCTTCGATTCTTCATTTGTTCCAGCGTCGGCAATCTGAAGCACGAACCTGTTTGCCAAGCCTTCGTTCGTATTTGCCAGATAACCCGCCGCCAGGCGCAGGGGTTCCTCCCACAGGTCATTGCCCACATGCTCGATCAGGAACATGGGCAGGTCGTCCGCCGGGTATTCCACAACGAGGTAACGTCCCGCGAGGTATTCTTGAAAGGTGGCATGGGTGTAAAAGCCGTATTGATCGTCCATAGATTCGAGCAAGCCGCCGCGTTCGGCAACGTCGCGCAGAAAGTGGGCGCACGCCCGGCGCGCCTCCCTCTCGTCGTTTCCGAAACGGTTCCAGATCAAGTCAACCAGTTCGCCCTCCATCAGCGAGTCTTTGCCGCGTTCGCGCAGTTCAAAAGCGATTCTTGCCAGCCGGTCGCGGCGCACGTCCCAATCCATGCCGCCCCAGTTTTGCAGGTCCTTTGCCTCTTCGCCTTTAAAAGGCGTTTCCGTCAGCAGGACTTCAATGGCTTCTTCATAAAGTTTGGAACGCTGTTTGGGGAGTTCGTCGCGGCTGTAATGCACCATGGCAAAGATGGTGGTCATCAGCGGGGTGGTCGCCAGTTCCCGCACGCGCGAGTCGCTGTCTGCGAGGCGGGCGGAGAGATCGCTCGCTTTCCGCCTTGCCTCGCGCGGATCGTCCGCCAACACGGCGCGATACCACAGGTCAATCAGGCTGTCGCGTTGTTCTTGCGTCAGGCGCTGTACTTCGCACCCCTCGAAGTCGTGCATCTGTTCGGCAATATGCACAGCCGACGGGCGGGTGGTGATCAAACATTTCAAATTTGGGGCGTCGAATTCAACCAGCAATTCCTCCAACGCGGCGCGGACGGAGGGACGATCGGCGGGATCCACTTCGTCCAACCCATCCGCCATCAAGAGGCATCCCCTTTTCAAATGCGATTTGAAGAAATCAACGTCCAGGTCGAGCGAGGCGTGGTGGTCGGAGAAGTACTCTGCCATGAAATTCAGCAGGGTTTTGGAGGAACGCCTGCAATCGTTCTTTTCGCAATATTTGGAATAAGCCCGCAGGGGGAAGAGAAACGGCACAAGCGGCTGTCCGCCCAGAGAGTTGATGAAGGTCTTTTGTTCACCGGTCAGGTTTTTTTTGAGCAAAACCCGCGCGAAGGATTGACCCGCCCATTGAAGCAGGGTGCTTTTGCCCGACCCCGCCACGCCCACGATCGCCAGTCTTTTCGCGCCGGACAGGGCTTCGCCAAGCCCAACGGCTTTTTCCGTTTTCAATTGCAGCCTGCCGAACTCTTCCATTCCCTCCTTCTTCGTTTCGGCAGATTCTTTTCCTTTTGCCTCGCGCATCACGCGCACCGATATGTACGCCTGGTCAAGTTGGGGAGGCTCGATCCCTTTTGCCCGCACGCGCGGCAATCCGCGAAATTTGAAGCGGCTGTAGGCGGCGCTTGCCTGTTCAAGGTATGCGCGGGTGGCATCGTTAATATCAACGCGCTTGAATATTTTTTCAGCGTCCTCCTGTCCCCACTTTTCGAAGAATTTTGCAAATCCGCCGCCGTAGGAACGGATCAGCCATAAAGCGGCAATTCCCGCCGTCAGGATGACGGCGACAACCAGCCCATTGTTTTTCAAGAACCCCATAATTGCCTGCAAGCCTTCCATGTTAATCCTCCTTGCGCGCCAGCGTGAATGGATGCAAACATTATACGATATGCGTCCCCGGCGGGAGTTTTCACGGTTTATCGGTGTGCAAGCAAAGGTTGTCTGCGCCTCCGCTCAAGCCGCCGTCCTGTGCGAAGCTCCCTGTGGGCGGCGGCGGTTTACGAGGGAAATCCCGCGCCGGGGACGGCGCTGGGAGCAGGTTGCCTGATATATTTTGCATGCACACGTTTATCGCCCAGGTTGATACGATCGCAATCCGGCCATGATTCGGGCGTTTTCCAAATTATACCCACGTTCCGGGACCGCCTCTTTCCCATTTGCGGCGGATTTTTTTTCTTTTGGTTGGGGCGAATCAGAACTTCCAATTCACGGATTAGGCTTCCATATTTGCAGGGTGTGGGTTCCCCCCATATTCATCTCGATCACGATTTCGTCAACCAATGTGTAATTCTGCTCAAGAATCCAGGGGTTGAAGAATTGCGCCTTGTCCTTCACGGAGATGATCACGTCATATCTGTGGTTTTCGATTCTACGATTGATGCTGGTGGTGTGGCCATATCCGTCCCTGCGCACTCTTTCGTAGGAAATGTCTGTGAGAAGGGTGTCCGGGTAGGGTTGAATCGTGAAAAATATGACGGTCTGCCCGGAATCCATGGGTGGGAATCCGCGCGCCATGACCTCTGTCACCATGAGAGGCGGGTGAATAATGCTTTCAGTCCCGTCCAGATACGAGAGCAACCGGGTCCATTCGTCCCGGCTTTTTTCCTTTAAATATTCAGGGGACATTATGCTCGATTGCCAGGCGAATAAATTGACGACAATCAACAGGGACGCCAGCAGGTTCATTTTATTTTCGGGCATCAGCCTGCCGAAAGCCCAGCACACAAATAACGGCGCAACCAGTTGGTAGGCATATCCGAAGGGATTGGGCGCATGCCATCCGAGGATGGTCACAAACGCCAGCAGGGCAATCCCAAAGGCGTAAAAGATATAACCCGGCGAATATCCAAACAGCGGCTCGTTCCACCTTGAAATTTTGATTCCATCGGCCCGTTTTGCGGGGTTTTTCCCGCCCATTTTTATTCCATCAACGACCAGCCCCAGCGCGATGACGACGAGTAACGGAAGGAATGTGAGAGTCAGGGATTGTAATTGCGCAAGCAGGTGCTCCAGAACTCTTCTCGACTGGGAAACATTCGCCCAGATCACGTCCACAAAATACAATGGAAAGACGCGCTTGACGGCAAGGATCGAAAGCAGCGCCGCGGCGGAAAAGGACAACCCGTACATCAGCCCCTTTTTCGGGGAAACAAAGAAAAAGACGTACGAGGCGACGATCCCGAACGACAAAAGGAAATACGGTTTTGTATAGAAGCCGGCCAGCGCCAGGAACACGCTGAGAACCAGGCTCTTGGCGTCGAAGGAAAGCAGGAAAGGGACGAATATCGCCGCGATGAAGAAAAATGCCCCGGTGGGGGCCGGATAGGCGCTAATGCCGCCCAAGCCCTGCACTCCCGCAAGGCTGATTATGGCAAAAGCCGAACAAGCCAACGCCGATAAATGGTTTCTTCTTTCCCGCAATACGACAAAGAAGAACACCGCCGCAGAAAGGAGAATAAAGACAAAATTCACCGCGCGATGGACCGCCAGCGTATTCCCAAACCGCGCCGCAAACGGCAGGACGACAAGGTTATACATCGCCCCATAGAGCGTGATCCCAATGGGTTGGTTTTCCAGCGTGTATGGGTTTTCGCCCCGGAGGAAAAACCAGGTATGCACGCCAGCCGCCCCTTCGAGGGTGGTGATTTGATGGGGAATACGGACGACTCTGTACATAAAATAAACCGACCAGAGTATGGAAAGGATTGCCCCAAGCAACAACAGGAGCCTGGAGACTTTTCGCCGGTCGAATATTGTCAGGTCGAAATCCAGCGCCGGTTTGATAAATTTATTCATCAATATGTCCTTGTGTCAGGGATGGAGGAACAGCATTTTATCTGGGTTCCCAGACCTGCACCGCCCATTTCTGTTCGGTTTGCTGCATGTATAACACGAGCGTATCCGTCAGCGCGTAATGTTCGGCGATCAATTCCAGGTCGTAGAAAACATCCACGTCCTTGGTGGTGATGATCAGGTCGTACTCCTGTTTTGCAATCGCTTCGTTGATGGACTGCGTGTATTCCAGCCCGTCCCGGCGATGTTCTTCGTACGCGGGACCCCACAAGGGGTTATCCGGGTACGGTTTCATCAGGTAAAAGGCGTCGGTCTGACCGGAGTCTACAGGCCGCATCCCCAGTTCGACCATCCGGGAGGCGACGGTGGGGGAATTGAGGATGTTCAGCGAGGGATTCAAATAGGAAAACGCCCGTTCCCAGGCGGCGGAATTCCGTTGATCCAGCATATTGGGATGGAGCGTAATGAATTGCCAGTAGAACAAATTCACGACCACGACGAATGTTGAAAGCAGGGTAAACGTCCTCTTCCGGTCGAAATTGATAAAGAACCAGAACAAGAATGTCGGAACGACCAATTCATAAGAGTACGCAAGGTAGTTTCCGACGTGCGATCCCAAAACCGTCGCGAATACAAGAAGGCATAGAACGAAGGCGTGCAACAAATAATCGGGCTTGGCGTCAACGAGCGGTTTGTTCAGGTTTAAAAGATCATACTGGAAGCCGGGGGTCTTAAAATCGGACGGGAGTTCTTTATCCTTTCGAGGCTCTTTCCAAAGCATGACCGCCGCCAGCGTCAATAGCGGGAAAAAATAGACGGTCAGCCAAAACAATTGGGTGGACAGATGTTTGAACGTTCGGAACGTATTGCCGACGTTTCCGAAGATCATGTTGACAAAGTAGAACGGGTAATTGATCCGCATCAAGGCAAAGGCGGCTGTAAACAAGGCGAGGAACAGCAAACCGTAACCGACGGCTTTCCTTTTCGATACAAAGGCGAAAACGTATGTTGCGACGATCCCGAACGAAAGGACGAAATATGCCTTAGTATGAAATGCGATCAGCGAAAACAGCGCGCTGACGAACATGCTTTTGTTGTCGAAATTCAGTACATAGGGAACATAAAGCGCCGTCAGAAAAAAGAATGTCCCCATGCCGGTCGGCGCGGAACCGATCCCTCCCCAGCCCATGAAAGCGGTCATGAGGAAGGCGCTGCAAATCAACGACAGGGAATGGTTGCGCCGGCGATGAAAGACGATCCAGAACCCTGTGACGGCGGATAAAACGATGAATATGAAAGTCACACAGCGGTGGACGAACAGGGTGTTGCCGAACAGAAGCGCGAAAGGCAGGGCGGCCGCGTTGTACCCGATTCCGTACGCAGTGTAGGCGAGGGGTTGGTTTTCGAAATCGGAATAATTTTCCCCGTTCAGCATCATGGCGGTGATGACCATTTGAGAGCCTTCCCGATACCCGATCTGGTAGGGCGTGGCGAGGATCGCGCTCTCAAAATATAACGACCAGGCGAGGGAGAGCGATGCGGCGAAGAAAAAGAGGGCGGCTGGAAAGCGGATATTCTTCATAAACGGAAGGGATCGAAAATTTTTGAACATTGGACGACGATTCCCGGAAATAGGTCGAACCCGACCAATCATACCAAACCAGGGAGCGGCTAAAAGGATGGCTAAAATTTTTTCGCCACGGAGAACACAGAGAAAATAAAGCGCGCCCTCCGTGTTCTCTGCCCACAGGGGCTTCGCTCCGCGCTGATATGAAAAATACCATCGCAGACCTGACAGGTTTCATCGTGTCATGAGTCGATTCGGGTTCCGTGAATCACAATCGCGCAGGTTGATCAAGGTTCTGCGGAAACCTGTCAGGTCTTTTTCAGGCGTCGGGGTGAAACCTTTATGAATACTGTGTGGCAAATTCTCCGGTAAGCCCGCGAAAGCAGCCACTCCCCCAAACCGCGTCCACGCCGGAAGTTGGCGCGGCTTATAATAAAAACAAAGGAACCCTCGTCATGCTCACATCCCTGGACCATCTATTTGCCGCCCTTGCAGCGCTGGCGGCAGGAGCCATCAACGCACTCGCGGGCGGCGGGACGCTCATCACTTTTCCCGTCCTGACATTTCTCGGCGTGCCTGCGGTTTCCGCCAATATCACCAACACAGTCGCGCTCTGCCCCGGCTACTTCGGCGGGACGTTGGCGCAGGCAAACGATCTCAAAGACCAGAAAAAACGATTGTGGCTGTTGATGCCGGCAAGCGTCATCGGCGGCGTGCTGGGCGGATTTTTGCTCCTGCGAACTGGCGAGAAATTATTTACCGATCTCGTGCCGTATCTGATTCTGCTGGCTTGTCTTTTGCTGGCGATTCAAGACCCGGTTCGAGCGTGGTTGACAAGGCGCATGACAGAGGGACATGGACCAAAACTGGAGGCGCTGACCTGGCTGCCGGTTTCGTTCGCCTCGATCTACGGCGGATACTTTGGCGCAGGCTTGAGCGTGATCGTCCTTTCGGCTCTCGGCTTGACGTTGGAGGATTCGCTGACCCGACTCAACGCTCTTAAACAGGCGGCGGCGTTTGCAGTCAACGCGGCGGCGGCGGCCTATTTCCTCTTCTCCGGCCATGTCTTGTGGACGGTCGCCCTGATCATGGCGGTCGGCGCCCTGCTGGGAGGCTGGCTGGGCGGGAAGTTGGCGGGCAAGATCAAACCGTCCACATTGCGGTGGACGGTGGTGACGATCGGCGTAGTCGTTGCGGTGGTTTATTTTGTGCGTTGATTCGTCATTGCGAGGGCGGTGTTCTTCCGCCCGAAGCAATCTCGTAAGTATGTCGGGGATTGCTTCGTCGCTCGTCCTTCGACTGCGCTCGGCTATCGCCTCGCTCAGGACGGCTCCTCGCAATGACATAACTCTACTTCGGCAGGACCAGCGGCGCGTCCATGAAGGGATGCTCCACCACATGGATCGGCAGGCAATAGGCGTTGGATATTTTTTCGGGGGTCAGCACGTCGCGCGGACCGCCGATGGCATTCAGCCTTCCGCCCACCAATAAAGCGACGCGGTCCGCATAACGGGCGGCGAGATTTAAATCGTGCAGCGCAATCAGAACAGCCAGGTCTTCCTTCTGCGCCAGGTCGCGTATCAATTCCAATAAACTGACTTGATATTGCAAATCCAGATGCGCGGTCGGTTCATCGAGCAGGAGAATCGGCGTGGACTGGCACAGGGCGCGGGCGAGCAATATCCGCTGGGCTTCGCCGCCGGAGAGTTCGCCCACGCGGCGATCGGACAAATTTACAGCGTGGACGCGAGTCAGGGACTGGCGAGCCAGCTCCTCGTCATGAGAAGAGGCGTTGCCCATGAATCCCAGATAGGGCGTGCGCCCCATCAAGACCGTCTCCCAGACGGTGAAGGCAGGCGGTAATGAAATCGCCTGTGGCACGACGGCGATATATTTGGCGCGTTTCATCGGGTCGAGCGCGTGGAAGTCGTCGCCGTTTGTGCGGACGGAACCCGTTGATGGAATCACCCCGCTTGCGGCGCGGATGATGGTGGACTTGCCCGCGCCGTTCGGTCCGATCAGCGCGAGGACTTCGCCGTTTTTTACTTCGAGCGAAAGGTTGTGCAACACTTGATGTCCGTGATAGGAAGCGGAGAGGTTTTGGATTTTGAGCATGAGCAGTTTCCATGTTCGCGTGGGCTCTCAGACCCAGGCAAGCGGGATGGCGCTAAAAGATGAGATACCAATACAACGCGGTTTCGTTTGTGTCCGGGTTGATGGCTTTGTAAACCTTGCGGTCGAAACCGCTGAGGATAAATCCGCAGGAGGCATATAACCGACAGGCGGGGACGTTATCGTCCTGCGTTTCGAGCATTACGCCGGGGTGATGCGTTTCGCGCGCCCATTGGATGCCGCGTTCGAGCAGTTTGCGCCCAAGACCCAAGCCGCGATATTTCGGCGCGACGACGAGGTCTTCCACATAGCCGAATCGATTCCACCAGGCGAGCATCTTGATGCGCCCGGCAAGTTCGCCGTCCGCTTCGGCGACGAAGACGGCGGGCGGCGTCTCAGAAAAGCCGTATTCGGTATCCTGCGCTGGAATGTCTCTTTCATAAGGCTCGACTTCAACGGTTGAATATTTGAGCGTCTCGTTCTCGATTTCAAGGACGATGCGCGACTTCACGGTAAACTTGCGCGAAAACATGCCGGCCGTCGGCGCGTTCTGCGGGTCGGACTTGTGAATTTTGATTTGCATGAGGTCCTTTCATTTGAGGGTCATCGGGATTCCCGCCGCCATGAAGACGACGGAATCCGCTTCCTTCGCCAGCCGCTGGTTGACCCAGCCCAGCGCGTCGCGGAAGACTCGCCCCATTTGGTACGGCGGGACAAGCCCCAAGCCGACTTCGTTCGAGACGACCAGCCATTCCTGTTCAGTCCTGCGGATCGCCGCCAACAGCGCTTCGGTTTCCGCCCGCGCCGCCCGCATGAAGGGAACTTCGTCCACGAGATCGTCCCTGACGAATTGCATCATCAAGTTTGTCGCCCAAAGTGTCAGGCAATCGAGAATGACCGTTTTCGATTGGATCTGCGCGACATGCGGCGCGATGTCGAGCGGAAGTTCGATCGTCTCCCAATTTGCAGGGCGTTCGGCTTTGTGCTTCTCGATCCGCGCGGACATTTCGTCGTCATGCGCCTGCGCCGTGGCGATGAACGTGACCGGTTTGCGCGACTCCTCCGCCAGTTTCAACGCATGAGAGGATTTTCCGCTTCTCGCGCCGCCGAGGATGAGGGTGATGCTACTCATTCATCTCCTTCAAATGCGAGCAATCGTTGAAAAGTTCAATCGCGCCGCCCGCTTCGTGAAAGCGGATGACCGTGAGCGACGCCTGCAAAACGCGAAACTGCCAGTAGCGTTTCAACTCCATGCCGAGGATGAGGCACATCAAGGTTTGGATGACGCCGCTGTGCGTCACGAGCAAAACTGTCTTATCCTTGTGTTCGGATTTCAAATCCTCCAACGCCGCGCCCACCCGTTGGGAGAGTTGAAAGAGACTCTCGCCTCCCGGCGGGACGGCGTGGACGATATCCGCATACCAGACTTTCGCCTCGTCCTGCCATTGGGCTTTGATCTCGTCCTGATTCAATCCCTCCCATTTGCCGAAGGACAACTCGCGCCAGCGCGGGTCGGCTGCGATGATGGGCGGATTCGCCCCGCCAAAATTGCTCCCGCCGCCGTCCCCGGCGGCGAGGTTTCCAGTGAGCGCCGTCGAAGTGGCGCCGCTTTGAGCATTTTGAATCGCCTTTGCCGTCTCCACCGCGCGGATAAGGTCGCTGGTTACGATGACGTCCATCTTTTCAGCGGAGAGCCGTCTGGCGAGCAATTTCGCCTGCCGGACGCCGGTCTGGTTCAACGGAACATCCATTTGACCTTGATAGCGGCGGTTGAGGTTATGGTCGGTTTCGCCGTGGCGGGTGAGATAGAGTTTCATGGGAGACCAAAGGATGAATGAGAAAGGATGAAGGATGAAGTGAAAAATACCAAAACCAACATCTCAACAATTGTAGTGACTGCGCCGTAGATGTCGCCCGTCAAGCCGGGGAGCAGACGCATGGCATAGGCGGCGGTGAGAAAACCGACGAACGCCGCGCCGAGCATGAAGGCGAATCCCAGCCAGCCAGAGACAAGCCAAGCCGTGATACCCGTTATCAATGTTGCAATGATAATCTCGCGGATGGTCACATTGCGTTTCATCTCGATGCCAAGACCGCCTTCGCGCGCATACGGAAAGGCATAAATCACGAGCGGGGAAGCCCAACGTCCCAGCGTGGCGGCAAGCATAATGGATGGGAACAAGGCAGAAGTCGAAGAAAGAGCCGCGAACTTTGTCAAGAGAACGAGAATACCGCCGATCGTCCCAAACGCTCCCATGCGCGAGTCTTTCATAATCTCCAGCCTGCGTTCGGGAGTCCAGCCGCCGAACAAACCGTCGAGCGAGTCCATAAAGCCGTCGAGGTGAAAGAAGCGCGTGAACGCGACCCACGCGGCGAGAGTCAGCGCGGCGGCGACCATCGGCGGAAAAATCAATCGCGCCGCGAAGTTTACGCCGAATAAGGCAAAACCCAAAACAACGCCCACAAACGGAAACCAACCCACAGCGCGACCCATCTCCTGCGCCGTGAACATGCGCTTGACGACGGTGGGGAAGATGGTAAGAAATTGGAAGGCGGCGAGAATTGAGATCATAAGATGATTAGAGAGTAGAGAGTAGAGAGTAGAAGTAGAAGAGTAGAGAGTAGAAGTAGAAGAGTAGAGAGTAGAAGTAGAAGAGTAGAGAGTAGAGAGTAGAGAGTAGTAAAGGACACAAAGACCACCCGACCACCCGACCACGCGACCACGCGACCACCCGACCACCCGACCACGCGACCACGCGACCACCCGACCACCCGACCACCTGACTACCCGACCACCTGACTAACCCCCGCCTCCCCAAACGTCGCCATTTCGTTCAATATTTTGCACGCCGCCTCCGCCATTGAAATACCGAGCGCCGCGCCGGTGCCTTCGCCGAGACGCAGATCGAAATCGAGCAATGGTTTCAAGCCGAGCCATTCCAGCATGAGCGCGTGACCGTTCTCTTTTGAACGATGCGCCGCGATTAAATAATGTTTACACTGCGGCGCGAGCGTCACCGCGATCATCGCCGCCGCCGTCGAGATAAACCCATCCACCATCACCGGCGCGCCCTTCGACGCCGCGCCAATCATCATGCCCGCCAGCCCGCCGATCTCAAAGCCGCCCACTTTCGACAGCACATCCAAGCCATCGTTTGCGTTCGGCTTATTCACAGCCAAACCTTTTTCAATCGCGGAAATTTTTCGTTTAAGTCCGTCATCGTCCACGCCCGTGCCGCGCCCCGCAATTTTTTCAGGCGAGACATTCATCAACGCGCAGGCGATCGCCGCCGATGGCGTAGTGTTGCCGATGCCCATATCTCCCGTGCCGAGGATGTCTGCGCCTTTGGATATTTCCGCCAACGCGACTTCGATTCCGCTTTGAATGGATTCCTCCGCCTGTTCGCGCCTCATGGCCGGACCTTGAGCCAGATTCAACGTCCCCGGGCCGATTCTCCGCTGTATCAGTAGGTCACGCTTGTAGCGTGACGCATCGATTTCATTTGCGACTCCCGTATCCACCACGACGACCCTCGCGCCAACATGACGCGCCAATACGTTGATCGCCGCGCCGCCCGCGAGAAAATTCAACACCATCTGCGGAGTCACCTCCTGCGGGAACGCGCTCACGCCCTCCGCCGTCACGCCATGATCGCCCGCCATTACAATCACGGCTTTATCTTTGATCTCAGGCAATGGCTTGCGCTGAATCCCCGCCAGTTGAACCGACAGTTCTTCCAAACGCCCCAAACTGCCCGCGGGCTTGGTCAATTGATTCTGCCGCTCCCGCGCCGCCTGCATCGCGGATTCATCGAGCGGTTGGATGTGTTGGATGGTTTCGGTGATGTTCATTTATATGCCTCCTCAATTACCAATTACTATTTACCATTGAGTAATTGGTAATTGGTAATTTTAGAACTCAATCCCCGCCTGCGCCAGAACGCCCTGTTGGTAGGGATGTTTTATCTCCAGCGCTTCCGTCACTAAGTCCGCCATGTCCAAAAATTCGGCGGGAGCGTCCCGCCCTGTGATGACGAGATGCAGGCTCGGCGGCTTGTTTTGGAGAATCCAGCGGACGGTTTCAGCGGGGTCGAGCCATTTGAAATGGAATAGGAAAGTGAACTCGTCCAACACAAGGACATCGTACCCGCCGCTTGTGATTTTTTCCTTGACCTTTTCCCACGCCGCCAGGTTGACTTCCCGCGAGATTTCCCAATCCTTGCTTTCCCACGAACAGCCGTCGCCGAGCGACTCAATTTCGATGCCGAGTTTTTTGGCGGCGCGATATTCGCCGTAATCCGCTGTGCCGCTCTTCAAGAATTGGAACATGCCCACGCGCATTCCCCTTCCCCAGGCGCGGAACATCATGCCGAGCGCGGCGGTGGTTTTGCCCTTGCCATTGCCTGTATAAACGATGAGCAGACCTTTTTTCATGCAGAAACCACATTCCCGAACAAACCGCCCGACGCTAGCAAGCGTCTCTTACGCGGCTGAGTAGTGTAGCGTTGGAAAATTTCATCCTTCATCATTCATCCTTCATCATTCCACATTCTGCATTCCTCATTCCCCTAAAACTCGATCCCTGCCTGCGCCTGGATGCCTTTTTGGTAAGGATGTTTGATTTCAGCCATTTCGCTCACAAGGTCGGCGTATTCCATCCATTCAGGCGGGGCGTAGCGCCCTGTGATGATGAGGTGCAGGTCGGCGGGCTTGCTGTTTTTTATCCATTCGAGGGTTTGGGCGGGGTCAATCCAGCCGAAATGCAGGGGGTAGGTAAATTCATCCAGCACGATCAAGTCATAATTACCGCTGGTAATTTTCTCCTGCGCCAGTTCCCAGCCTTTGCGGGCGCGGGCGGTGGTTTCATCCATGTCTTTGGAAAGCCAGGTGAAGCCGTCGCCGCTGATGTGCCATTCGATGCCAAGTTTTTTGGCGGCTTTCACTTCGCCCCATTGTCCCGTCTCGGCTTTGATGAATTGAATCACGCAGACGCGCATTCCGCGCCCCCATGCGCGCAGGAGCGTGCCGAAGGCGGCTGTGCTTTTACCCTTGCCGTCGCCGGTGTTGACGATGAGAAGTCCTTTTTTCATTTGTTATCCTTTTATGTAACTGCTTAGCCATGTCGTTGCGAGGAGGGTTCTTGTTCTTCCCGACGAAGCAATCTCCCACCGTTAGGAGACTGCTTCGGCAAAACCAAGAGCGCCTCGCAGCGACATGAACTACGGCTAAACAGTTATGAAATCCTTACCACAACCCCTGCGTCTTCGCGCGGCGCAGAACCCACAGGAAGAACGGCGCGCCCGCCAGCGCGGTGATAATGCCAACGGGCAGTTCCTGCGGCGCAAGCGCGACCCGCGCAATCACATCCGAAACAAGCAGCGCCGTCGCCCCGCCCAAGATTGAGAGCGGAATCAAGCGCCGGTAATCGCCGCCGAACCATAGCCTGATGACATGCGGAACGACCAAGCCCACGAAACCGATGATGCCCGCAAAGGAAACGGCGGCGGCGGTGGCTAACGAGGATGCGATGAGGATGATCCGCTTCGCGCGCTGGACGTTCAACCCAAGTTGTTGCGCCTGTTCGTCGCCGAATTGCATCAGGTTGAGAGCGTGCCCATGCAGCAGAAGCGCTCCCAGCCCGACGATGAGATACGGCAGCATCGCCAGCGTGGACGTCCAGCCGGGTTGGATCGAACCACCCATCAGCCAGCTCATGGCGCGGCGCAATTCGCCGTCGGAACGCAGCATGATGAACGACATCAGCGAGGTGGCAAAGGAGGAGACCGCCACCCCCGCCAAGATCAAATTTGTGACCGGGGTCGTCTGCCCGACGCGGGCGAGGAAATACACCAGCGAGACGGTCAGCAACGCTCCGATGAACGCCGACAGCGGAATCGCCATCAACCCCCAGAACGAATAGGGCCACTTCACCGTCATCGAAACGACCGCGCCCAGCCCCGCGCCCGATGCGATGCCGATCAAAAACGGGTCCGCCAGCGGGTTGCGGAACAATCCCTGATACGCCGCGCCGCTCCCTCCCAACGCCATACCGGTCAATGCGATCAACGCCGTGCGCGGCAGGCGGATATTCCAGAGAATGTTTTCCGTCAGGTTTGTTCCGTTTCCTTGAAGCGCGGCAAAAATCTTCTCCAGTGGAATCCATGTTGAACCGACCGCCAGACTGAAGAGCAAGGCAAGGAGCAGAACAAGAAGCGCGGGAACGAAATGACGCATGGGAGGGGGGCGAGTTACGAGTTACGAGTTACGAGTTACAAGTTACGAGTTACGAGTTACAAGTTACAAGTTACGAGAGATTGACGGCGGGCCGGATATCACCGCCTGCCGCCAACCTCCAATTACCAATTACCAATTACCAATTACCAACTACCAATCACTGACTTACCACCAACTCAGGATGCAGGATCTTCAACAACTCCTCCAGCCCGTCCACCAAGCGCGGACCGGGGCGGGTGGCGAGGTTATCGTCGAAGGCAAAGATGCGGTTTTCTTTGACGGCGGTCAAATCCGCCCAGCCGGGACGTTCGCCAACCGACTCTATGGTGATGCCGTACAGCGTATCGCCGAGGATGATGATGTCCGGGTTTTGCGCCACAATCTCCTCCGCGCTGATCTGCGCAAAAGCGTCGCTCAACACGCCGCCGATGTTCACGCCGCCCGCCATTGTGATCATCGTATCCATAAACGTGCCGGGACCGGTCGTCCACGGTTTGGAGGGGTCGGTTCCGTCAATCTCGTAGAAGACGGTCGGCTTTTCGGCGGCATTTGCCACAGCGGAGTCCACCGCCTCCACCCGCGCCGCGAGCGACTCAGCCAACTCGGACGCTTCTTCTTCATGCCCGGTCAATTGCCCGAAGAGATTGACCTGCCCGTATAGTTCGTCATACGTCAATGGGTTGGGAAGATAATAAACCGTCAGCCCCAGGCCTTCCAATTCGCTGACTTGTTCCGGGGTGTTGATCTCCGCCGCCAGGACCAAATCCGGTTCGAGCGCGAGGATGGCTTCGGTGTTCAATGCGCCAAAGGTCGAGCCGATGCTGGCGATATCCGCGGCTTCGGCGGGGAAATCGGAAAGGTCGTCGCGCCCAACCAACTGGCTTCCCGCGCCGACGGCAAAGACGAATTCGGTCAAGGAGGGGGCGAGAGTCACAATCCGCTGGGCGGACGCGGCAAGAGTCACTTCGCGTCCGAGTCCGTCGGTAAAGGTCAAGGCAGGGGCGGATTCTTCGGCGGTCGCTTCGGCGGTAACGGCTTCAGTTAAAGCAATTTCCGTCGGAGCAGAATCAACTGTCGGCGCAGTCTGAGCCGGAGCGCAGGCGGCGAGCAGGGTGATGAGCAAAGTCAAAATCAGGGTCTTGCGAAACATTCGTTTTCTCCTAGTGTTGGTAGCGCCGACTAAAGTCGGCGGTACGGAATCAAAATCCCCAGCATGGGCTGGGGAGGCGGGAGGGGCAATCCGATTGGACCCGTTCTCCACCTCCTTCTGCGAGAAGTGGTTGAACCGATCGAAAGCGGGCGACCTGGCTTGGGTAGTCTGTTGGTCCTGTGGTCTTGTAGTCTGTTGGTCGCATGGTCTTTACTATTTGACCATTCGACTACTCGACCATTTGACTATTCGACTATTTGACTACCTTCACAGTTGCGCGACAGCGCCGGAATTGCACCGGACTTCGCCGCTTGCCGATCGAATTATGAAGCGATTGTATTCCCCTTGTATATTCGCGTCAAGACGATGCAGGCCGCCGCCAGCGCGCAAAAAATCAAAACAGGGTTGCCCGCGCGCTGGAATGTCAGCAATCCCGCCCAGGGCAGGATGATGAGCGCGGCGATCCATAGCCAATCCATTTTGGACGTTGCATTCCCGGCGAGAAAAAACAGAGGGACGAGCATGAACGAAAAATCGTAATTTAAAAGATAGGGATTGACCAGCAACGGAACGCAGGCGAAAAAAGCGAGCGACGCTTCGCCCCCAAGCCGGGAGCGGGCGGCGGCAAAAAGAGCGATTGCCAGCCCAAGCAGGATTGCCGCCGTCGGCGCGGACTGGTCGAAGCCCAGTCCGAAAATTTTCCCGATCGTCAATGGAAGGCTGACGCAGATCTCGCACTCTGAAACATTTCTGAAATCGAAGAGCGACCGGAGATAAGCGATCGGCCACGCTTGATCGGCGAAAAACCCGGTCAGGAAAAGAATGACCCCCGCTACCGCCGTCCATGCGAAGGACTTGCGCCCGAACGCGTCGCGCCGCGCCAATAATCCAAGCAGGGTCGCCGCCAGCGCGAATATCCCGATATGGGGCTTGAAGGTGACCAGCCCCATCCCGATTGCGAGAAAGTCCGTTCGTTCGCGCCTCAAACCGTGAACGATCAACGCCATGCCGAGAAGAGCCGGAAAGACATATTGCCCCACGATCAACGCTCCCAGTACCGGGAGAACGGCGAACACCGCGATGAACGATAATAATCGCCTGCGCGATTCCCAGCCGTCTGTGAACAACCAGGCAGAAGCCAGGAGCATGACGATGTTGAGCAGGAACCACATCCGCGCGGCGGCGTCAATGGGAAGAAACGCAATGGGAAGCGTGGCGACGGCATACCAGGGAGGATATGGAAATGGAAGTATAAAAAGACTCTCCGCAGACCTGCCGCTCTCCCGCGCAACCCAAGCCAGTTGCCCCGCCCGGTCGTAAAGCGGAATCCCGTTCAGGATGCCTTTATCCGCAATATAAATCACCTGAAAATCCATGTAAGGCGTGACGGGGATTGGGAGATAGACCGCCAGCGCGAGCAGGATTGCCAGAAGGAGCAACAGGGCGAGCGGGAAAAGCAGATTCCGCTTCATGCGCCCGTCTGTGTGTTCTGCGTTTCAGGAATTTTCATTTTCCCCTGGCTCAAAAACCACTTCAGCGCCGGCGGGGATGGAAAGTCGCAGGTAGGCAACGTCCACTGCCGATGTGGTCAACGCGCTGGCAATGCCCGAATAGACGGCAAGCGCCGGGAAGAACAGGCAGGTGAACGAACCCATGACAACCCAAAACGCCTGCTCGCCCATTTCGACCGCAATGGGCGCGAAGAAGGCGGGGATCATCCCCGGGATGACGAAGATGAAGGAAAGAATGGACGCGCCGATGTAAACGATCAGCGTAAGCAGGACGAACTTCCACACATGCTCGCGGATGACCTGCAACGCGCGCTTGACAGCGTCCCATGCGCCGAGGTCTTCTTCGATCACCGAGACGATTCCCCCGTTCATCACCGCCGCGACGAGGAAGGACAGGGGCGTAAGCAGAAGCATCACCGGCTGGAGGCAGATCGCCGCAATCCCCATCGTCACGGCGGTGAGAGCCGCCACGCATAAAAAGAACACGGTAAAAATCAACCCGATCGTCAACTGCACGATAAACATCACGCCGAGGGCGCGTCCGAAATATTGAAACCCGTCGCGGAGCAGATCCAAAAATGATGTCGAACCTTCGCCGCGTTCCGCGCGCAAAATACCGAGCGTGAGCGAAGTCATCCCGGCGGCGCTGGCGAGCAGGCTGGCGATCACGCCGAGAGCGACCACGCCGATCCATGCCGCCATGATCAGCCCCATCATGTCTTCGTTGCCTTCCAGAAGGAAGACCGGCGCGGCAAACGAAAGGAAGATAAACGCGGCGATCAACACGGGGAACGCCATAAACAACCAGAAGGATTTATGTTTCCACGTCAACTTTACCGCGCGCGTCAGAACATCGCCAAAATCAAAGTTCATATTTAACTCCCAATCGTCAATCGAATATCGTCAATCGAAAATCGTTAATTGCCTCACTCCCACTCAATCGTTGCGGGCGGCTTGCTGGTTATATCGTACACCACGCGGTTGATTCCCTCCACCTCGTTCACAATTCGGCTCGAAGTTTTTGCAAGCAACTCATGAGGCAGGCGCGCCCAATCGGCGGTCATAAAATCATCGGTCGCCACCGCGCGGATCGCCGCCGCCTCCTGATACGTGCGCTGGTCGCCCATCACGCCCACCGAACGCACCGGCAACAACACCACAAACGCCTGCGAGGTCTGCGCGCCTTTTCCCAAAAATCCGGCTTTGGATAATTCCTCCAGCAAGATTTGATCCGCCGCCCGCAAACGGGATACACGCTCGGGCGTACACTCCCCGAGACAGCGCACGGTCAACCCCGGACCCGGGAACGGTTGCCGCCACACCAAGCCTTGATTCAAGCCCAGGGCTTCGCCCACCAAACGGACTTCGTCCTTGAACAAATAACGCAGCGGCTCGACCAGTTCAAACTGCATATCCTCCGGCAGTCCGCCCACGTTGTGATGAGACTTAATCTTCGCCGCCTTGCTCCGGTCGGGACCCGACGACTCAACCACATCGGGGTAGATCGTCCCTTGCACCAAAAACCCCGGCTGTCCGACATTCTTCGCTTCGCGCTCGAAGATGCGGATGAACTTCTCGCCCACGATTTTTCTTTTCGCTTCCGGCTCGGTCACGCCCTTCAACGCGCCCAGAAATTCGTCAGCGGCGTCCACAGTGATGAGTTCCGCGCCCAAGCCCTCCCGAAATGCCGAAGCGACCTGCGCCCCTTCGCCCGCGCGCAACAGTCCCGTATCCACAAAAACGCAGACGAGTTGATCGCCGATCGCCTTGTGAACCAGCGCCGCCGCCACCGACGAATCCACGCCGCCGGATACCGCCGCCAGGACTCTTTCGCCTCCAACTTGTTTGCGGATTTTTTCAACGGCATCGTCAATGATGTTTGCGGGAGTCCAATCCGGCGTCGCGCCGCAGAGGTCAACGGCAAAACGCCGGAGCAATTCGCTTCCATTCGGGGTGTGATTCACTTCCGGGTGAAACTGCACGCCGAAGTATTTGCGTTTCAGGTCGCCCATGGCCGCATACGGGCTGTTTCCGCTTTTGGCAAGCGCGACGAATCCTTCAGGCAGTTGCGTCACTTTATCGCCGTGCGACATCCAGACGGAGGAGAGAGCAGAGAGTAGAGGATGAGAGGCTTGTCCTGAGTCTGGTCGAAGGGGGAGTAATTCGATCTCTGCGTGACCGTATTCGCGTTCTGAAGACGGGTCCACTTTGCCGCCGAGGGCGTGGGTAAGCGCCTGCATCCCATAACAAATGCCGAGGATGGGAAGCCCGCTTTCGAGGATGAATTTTTGGATATAGGGCGCGTTCTCTTCATAAACGGATTGAGGCCCGCCGGACAGGATAAATCCCTTTGGCTGGATCGAAAGAATTTTTTCCGGCGGCGCGTCCCACGGAAATAATTCGCAATATACTTGAGCCTCGCGCACACGGCGGGCGATGATCTGGGCGTATTGCGAACCGAAATCCAAAATCGCTATTGATTGGGGCATGTAGATTTCCTGAGGGAGGGTTGAAGGTGGCAGATTGCAGGTTGAAAGTTTTCTTAAACTTTACCTTCAACCTTGAACTTGCAACCGGGATATCTGTCTGAAATCAAATGAAAATGCAAATGCGGAAAATCCTGATACTCCCCGCCGTTGACGATGAGCCGATACGCTTTGAGGTTGTATTCTTTTACGAGACTTTGCACAGTTGAATATAAATCTGTCAAGAAGGCGGTATCCATTGGGTCGAGATCAGACAGCGATTGAACCTCCTTTTTGGGAACGATCAATAGATGAAACTTATAGCCGGGCGAAGGATGCCGAAACGCAATCAGGTTGGGAGTCTCGCGCAGGCGTTTGACGGGGAGGACGAAACTCATGTGGGCGAAGATCCAGCCGATGAGGAAGGCGATGAACCGGAGACGGAAAAATTTACGCAACATGGTCTTTACGCATCACGGATTACGCATTACATAATCCGTGATGCGTAATCCGTAAAGCTCACCCAACGAATTCAATCTTCCCCTCGTCCAGCGACTTGATGCAGGCAATCGATTCAATCGGGACGCCCAACGATGCCAGCGCATCCCGCCCGCCTTCGAAGATTTTCTCGATCAACGCGCCGATGCCGACGATGCGCGAACCGGACGCTTCGGCAAGTCGCGCCAGTCCGAGGATGGTCTGCCCGCTGGCCAGGAAGTCGTCAATGATGAGGATTTTTTCGTTGTTGGCGAGATATTCCGGCGAGACGATCAACTCGACCATGCGCCCTTTGGTGTGCGACGGCGCGAGCGTGAGATAGACCTGGTCGGGCATGGTGACGGGTTTGGTCTTGCGGGCATAGACGACGGGCAGATTCATGTGAATGGCGGTGGTCAGCGCCGGGGCAATGCCGGAGATTTCCGCCGTGAGGATTTTCGTCGCGCCGACGTTTGCAAAGCGCTTTGCAAACTCGCGCCCGCAATCGTCCATGAGGAGCGGGTCCACCTGATGGTTGACGAAACTATCCACCTTGAGAATCCCGCCGCCGAGGACCTGCCCGTCTTTCAAGATTCTTTCCTGCAATTTGTTCAAAGAGCCCTCCGATTGTTCAGTAGATTTTCTGCGGCGATTTTACAACGGGATGATGAAAGAGGAAAGCCTGCGCCGCGCGATGAAAGAAAAAAATGACTGTGTTAGAATCTTCCCCTTGATGGATAAAACAAGGTTTATTTTGGCGTCCAATTCTCCGCGCCGGAAACAATTATTCGCCCTCGGCGGCTGGGACTTCGCCGTCCTTGCCGCGGACGTGGATGAGACTCCCTTCGAGAACGAGCCGCCGCGCGAATACGTCGTCAGACTGGCAAAAGCCAAATCTTTAGCGATTCAACCCAGGGCGGAGTCGGAGGCGGTCATCGTCGGATCGGATACAACGGTGGCGGATGGGGATCAGATCCTCGGCAAGCCGGTTGACGAAGCGGACGCGCGGCGGATGTTGAGACAACTGCGGGGGAGGGTTCATCAGGTATTCACGGGAATTGCGATCCTGCAAAATGGACGGATGTTCGCGGATCTTTGCGTGACGGATGTTCCCATGCGCGAGTATTCCGACGATGAGATCGAGCGTTACATCCAAAGCGGCGACCCAATGGACAAGGCGGGCGCGTATGCGATCCAGCATCCCGATTTCCAGCCTGTTAAAGTTTTGGATGGTTGTTACGCCGGTGTGATGGGATTGCCCTTGTGCCACCTTCTGCGGATGCTGCGGCAGATTCAGGTCTCCGTCTGCGAGGATGTGCCGGGCGCCTGTCAGTCGTTTCTCGCATATGAATGCAGGGTTTCGTCCGCCGTCTTAAGTGGAGAACTTGTCTCTTGAAAGGAAAGGTAATGAAGCCAGCACGCCGGATTCAAATTTTTCTGATTGCGCTTTTGATCGTTGCATGTTCCTCCGCGCCGGGCGGGGTTGGCGAAATATTTGCCACCGACACGCCGTTGCCCACTCCCAAAGCCGCTGTGACTCCTGCGCCGGACGAAGAAGCGGCAGTGATGGCATTCTTCGAAGCGCTCGAAAACGACGACTATGAAGCGATGTATGCGATGCTTGCGCAATCCAGCCGCGACGCGCTGACGCTGGAGGATTTTTCCAAACGCTGGAACGACGCGCTGAACACGATGAGCGCCTCGGAGTTTGAAGTTAAGATCCTGTCGTCTGTCATCAGCCCGTTTAATGGAGAGGTGAAATACTCCATTACCTACAAGACGATTCTGGCAGGAGATATTTCCCGCGAGATTTTGATGCGTCTGACCAATGAAGAGAATCGCTGGAAGATCGTCTGGGATGATTCGCTTATCCTGCCGGAACTGGCGGGCGGCAATCAACTGGCGATGGAATACGACATTCCCGCGCGCGGCGACATCTACGACCGCGAAGGCTTGCCGATCGCGACTCAAGCCGATGCGTTCGCCTTCGGCATTCAGACCGACCAGATTGATTTCGACATGGTCGGCGCGCTGACCTCGGAATTGGGGCGTTTATGCGGCTTCGATCCGCTCGGCATCCAGAGTTTGATCGATTCTTCGGGACCCGGCTGGTACCTGCCCATGTGCGAAGGGACGCGCGCCGAAGCCCAGCGCCTGCTTTCGATCAACCCCGGCGGTCTGGTCATTCAGGAATACTCCTCGCGGTATTACTTCCGCGGCGGGCTGGCTCCGCAGGCGGTGGGTTATACCCTCGCCATTTCGCCCGAACAGTTGAATCAATACCGCCGACTCGGCTACAGCGGAAGCGAACGCATCGGACAGACCGGCATCGAACAATGGGCGGAGGATTATCTCGCCGGGAAGCACGGCGGGGTTTTGCGCGTCGTCAGCCCGACCGGACAGATCGTCTCCACGTTGGGGCAGAGCGCGCCCGAACCGGCGGATTCGGTCTATCTCACCATTGACAGCAACCTGCAATTCCACGCGCAGGCGGCGGTTGAATTTTTCCGCGGCGCGATCGTCGTCATGGAAGTGGAGACCGGGCGCATTCTCGCGATGGCTTCGGGACCTGACTTCGATCCGAACGTCTTTGAATCGAACAACCCGAACAACATCGCCTTGAACAGCCTGTTGAACGACGCGCGCACTCCGCTCCTCAACCGCGCCGCGCAGGGGCAACTTCCGCTCGGCTCGGTCTTCAAGATCATCACTTTCTCCGCCGCGCTCGAAAGCGGGCTGTATCTCAAAGACACCGAATACGACTGCCAGTACGATTTCACGGAATTGAGCGATCAAGTGCGTCACGACTGGACCTGGCAACACTGTCAGGACCGCATCGCGGCGGGAAAATTCTGCAACACCACCGACAGCACGCCTTCGGGTTTGATCACGTTGCAAGAGGGACTGATGCGTTCCTGCAACCCGTACTTCTGGCACATCGGCAACGACTTGTACACCAACTGGGATCGCGGCTCCGACATCGCCAACATGGCGCGCGGGTTCGGGCTGGGCTCGCCGACGGGCATCGGACAAATCCCCGAAGAAGCCGGGCAGATCACAGACCCTGCCACTCAAATAGACGCGGTCAATCAGGCGATCGGACAGGGCGACGTGCTGGTCACGCCGCTGCAGGTCGCGCGTTTTATGGCGGCAATTGCAAACGGAGGCACGTTATACCGTCCGCAGATCATCGAGAAGATTCAACCCGTCGAAGGCGACCCGGTTCTCACGTTCAAGCCCGAGGCGCAAGGCACGCTCCCGCTCCGCCCCGAGAATCTCGACATCCTGCGCGAAGCGTTGCTGATGGTGACCAACGATCCGAAAGGCACAGCCCGTTGGAATATTCTTGGACTGCAATTTAAAGTGGCAGGCAAGACCGGCACTGCAGAATCCGGCAGCGGCAAACCGCACGGCTGGTTTGCGGGTTACACGCTCAACAAAGCCAACACCGACCTGCCCGATATCGCCATCGTCGCGGTCGGCGAAAACGTCGGCGAAGGCTCCGAATACGCCGTGCCGTTCTTCCGCGCGATGGTCGAAGCCTATTACTATGGAAGCCCGCAGCGCCAGTATTACGACTTCGGGCAGATCGGCTACCCGCCCTACACGCCCACACCGCGGTCGGGCGGAGTGTTCCCGTAAAGCGGTTGCTCCCACCGCCGTCCTCGGCGGGGAGGCGTTCATTGGCAAACGCAAGCGGTCTCATCGTCAAAGCCCAATCCGGTTTCTTTTGGGTTGAAACTGTGGAAGGCATTATCGTCTGTCAACTTCGCGGCAAACTCAAACAAGGCAAAGCCAAAGGCGATATCGCCGCGTTGGGGGATAAAGTGGATATCACAATATTGGATCACGGCTCCGGGACGATTGATTCCGTCCATGAGCGGACTCGGCAGATTGCGCGCCTCGACCCCCGCCCGGGCGGAGTCTACCGCCAGACGCTTTTAGCCAACCCGGATCAGTCCATCCTTGTCTTTGCCTGCGCGAATCCCAGTCCGCGTTTGAGAATGTTGGACCGTTTTCTGGTCATCGCAGAAAAGCAACGAATTCCCGCGTTGATCGCGGCGAACAAAACCGACCTCGTCGAAGACCCGCGCTCAATTTTTGAGATGTATGAATCCATCGGCTACCGCGTCATTTATACATCCGCCAAAACGGGGCGCGGACTCGAAGAATTAAAATCGCATCTACAAAATAAGATCAGCGCCTTTGCCGGTCCGAGCGGAGTCGGCAAATCGAGCCTGCTCAACGCCCTTCAACCCGGTCTGGGACTGGCCGTCAACGAAGTCAGCCAAGCCATGAATAAGGGACGTCACACCACCGTATCGCGTCAGTTATTCCCTCTCGAAGGCGGCGGCTACGTTGCCGACACCCCCGGCTGGAAATCGCTCGGCTTGTGGGACACCGAACCAGAGGAAATGGACGCCTACTTCCCCGAACTGCGCGGACTGGTGGAGCACTGCCAGTTCAGCGACTGCACTCATCAACACGAACCCGGCTGCGCCGTGCTTGCGGCGTTGAAGGAGGGGAGGATTCATCAAGAAAGATATGAGTCGTTTGTAAGGTTAAGGTCGGGGACGGAGTGACGAGGTACGAGATACAGGATACGGGATATGAGATACGACCCTTCAACTACGTTCAGGGCAGGGTTACAAGTTACAAGGTACGAGTTGCGAGTTGCGATGCCTTGTCCTTGCCCAGCGCAGGTTTTTGATTTACGATTGAATCAACCCTTTGATAACTGATATACTGAACACGGGTACAAATTGCGCTTTTGCCGAATGAAATTCTTAACGCCAGGTCGCAAAGACGCGAAGGGAAAACCCTTGAATCTTTGCGGCTTG
>WBZR01000267.1_pt1 | contig 88409 bp, 69 predicted proteins | sample 5204231 | NCBI WGS metagenome assembly WBZR01 (sample SAMN12412403, study PRJNA552823) | activated sludge metagenome | isolation source: activated sludge from anammox sidestream of wastewater treatment plant... | place: USA: Virginia | collected 2017-08 | reverse complement strand
AAAGACTATCTTTGATTTACACATGTACTTCATAGACATTGTCTATGAAAAAAGCGATGCCTCAAAACATCGCTTTTTGTTTCCACATAGTGTGAAAAAAGGCTGCCCTTTTGAGACAGCCTCTTTTCAACAACCATAAAACATCGATTAGAAAGTAGGGTCCGGAGGTGTATTGGGGTTGTTATCCCTTTCCTGGAAGGGATAGGGTAACAGGTTCCTTTTCATCTCAGAAGTCGGTCTGCCAAATCTCCGCATATCTTCCAGTTTAAAGCCAGCCATATATAACTCAATACATCTGTTTTTATAAATCTGATCCAACAGCTGAGCCTGTGTATAAGGTCCAACCAGTGCCGGTAAGTTTGCCCCTACCCCGTAAGGATCAATTGCAGGTGTTTTTGTGACGATAAGATTTAATTGTGCCAAAGCATTAGTAAGGTCCGGAGTACTCTGGCGGGCATACGCTTCAGCTTTTATTAAAACCATTTCACCGGGTAAATAAACGGGCCAGGGCGTCACCGTTCCGGCACCAAATCCCAATACTTTGGAATTATAAGCATTAGTAGTATAGAATGCGAGCCTGCTATCTCCGGGATCCGGCTGCAAACCCGCGGGCAATCCTAATGTTGTGTTGTCTATTGCTGCGGTAACGTTATTGGTTGAAGTAACCGTTTCAAAAATAGGATTCAGGTTCACTGTCGAGAAATTGAAAACAGATTTCACTGTCAGGCTTGCCGCGTTAGCTTCGGTCATTGCCTGATTATAATTGCCGGAAAAAAGAGAAAATCTTGCTTTCAATGCATGAAGTGTGTTGACAATATTGATCCCTGCAGGAATATTTGACAAAAAAGCATTTGAGATCGGATTGGTAGATATTGCTGTCAGCGCATTATCAATAACAGAAATGGCACTGGCATATCCTTGCATCCTGTCAATAAAAGTCACATTCTTTCCAATACTGGCCGGGACCTGTGGCCAAAACATAGACATGTCTCCGATAGCAAGCGCTTTGAAAATTGATGCATACCCTATCAACCCGCTGGCATATCCTTTGTCAGAAAGGCCTTGCGCTCCATTGATCACATTATTTGCATCATAAATTATCTTGTTGCTGGAAATCCACATTCCTGCTGCAAGTGTATTAGTTCCATCCACGGCGCCTCCACCTAATTGCAATTGGTATTCGCCGGTATTACCCTGGTTTAATACGATCATTTCAGATGTGATCAGACCGTTAATATTTACTTTGTTGTACAAAGAACTTGCACGGCCGGCAGTATATACACGTTGTAACCCGACTGCCACTCCTGTCAATCCCTGTGGTGAACTGAATACCTGCTGATCCGTTGCAGCATTTGGATTGACATAATCCTTTTTACAGGACGACTGGAATAAAAGCATGACAGCTGATAATCCGTAAAATGCTATTTTGATAAATTGCTTTTTCATGTTAATAGTTTTTTGAGGTTAGAATTTTGCAGCGATTCCTAATTTAAAAGTCCGGGGAATCGGCACTGAACCAAAATCAATACCCCGTAAAATGGTGCTTTGCCCGCCTGAATTCACTTCGGGATCATATCCATCATATTTATCCCATGAAAAAAGATCACGGCCGCTGAGGCTTACTGAAAGATCTCTGAAGATTTTAAACTTGCCCAGATCATAACTTAAAGAAACTTCTCTCAGTTTTACAAATGCCCCGTTTGCAATACGCCATTGCTCCACCTGGTACACTCCGAGTATATATCCTCTTGGCACCTGTCCTAAATCTTCCTGTTGTGCTACTAATCCGTTTCCAACACCCTGGCGGGTTCTGAAGTCTGCATTAAAAACATTCAATCCTTGCACAGCATCCAACTGAACATGAAGACCGAATTTTTTATAATTCACATCATTGGTCAATGTAGCAGTATATTTAGGGTTAGGATCACCGATCACTTTTCTTAATGTCGTTCCTATCGGCAGCCCATTACCATCCCGCTGAGGCGTATAAGAAAGCGGTCCGTTTTGAACTCCTTTTTCTATTTGAGGAATTCCTGCAGGGTTTTTTACCTGGTTGCCATTGGCGTCAACGGCGAAGAAAGTTCCATAGAACACTCCAACAGGATATCCCTGCAATAATGAAACCGGTGCGCCTGCATTTGTACTCAGCAGGATCAATGCAGATCCTACATCTAGTACTTTATTGCGGTTATGATTATAAATCAGGGTAACATTCCACTGAAGGTCTTTCTTCAATACCGGAGATCCCGTTAATAAAATTTCAAATCCTTTATTCCTTAAAGAACCCAAATTGTCCAGCAAGCTGGAAAAACCGTTGGTTGGCGCAATATTACGTGTGTACAACAGGTCTGTAACTTTTTTATTATACCAGTTAAAAGTTAAACTAAGCCTGTCTTTAAGGAACGACATATCGGTACCGATCTCAAGTTCTCCCTGTCTTTCCGGTTTTACATTTGAATTAGCAAGTACAGAACTGGAATTGAGGGATGTCCTGCTTAAATAAGAATTAGAGGTATAGGTATTAAAACGTGAATAAGCTCCAATACCGGTGAGGTTACCGGATTGGCCATAAGCTGCACGGATTTTAAACATATTCCACCAACTCATGCTTTCTTTCCAGAATTTTGTTTCTGAAATCAGGTAACTGCCGCTTGCCTTATAGTAAAGTTGGTTTCTCTGATTCGCTCCGAAAACTGATGAACCATCACGGCGGATAGCACCAGTAATAAAAAGCTGATTTTTATATTTGAAATTCTGTTGCAAATATTCACCCGAGATGGATAATTCACTTCTGCTGTCAGTAGAAGGGAGCAGGGTGCTCGCCCCATTTACAGTCTGAACAAAAGGAGCCATTCCACGTCCCTGTATCAATGAATAACGGTTATTCTCATACTGCATCGAATAACCTACCTGGGTAGTAGATGCAAGATCCGGGGTTATGTTGAACTGGTAAGTTCCGTTCAACTCATTATTGATCTGGAAGAAATTATCATTGCCCGCACTTGCATAACCATTTAAGGTTGGATCAAGCGTCAGTCCTCCCCCGAAGAAAGCCGTATTTACGTTATATGTAAAGGGCGGCATATAAGTAGTCCCGTTTTGTGCATAATTGTCTATACCGAGGGTGTAATCAAATGTCAACCCTTTCATGGGTTTTAATTTTGCGCCCAGGTTGGCAATGATGCGATCCGTTTCTTCTCTCTGCTTAAAATCTTCAATAACTGAAACAGGATTTACACGGCCTCTTTCACCTACAGCCTGAATATTTCCTAATGCATCCCGCTGCCAGATATTGTGAAAATTACCGATGATCGTCACCGAGTTCATCGGCGAATAGAATGAGTTGCCGTCCGGCTTTTCATGAGCAGAAGAGTTGATATAATTCAGGCCAAGGTTTACGCTGAGCCAGCGATTCAGTGTCTGGTCAATATTTGCCCTGAATGTGTATCGCCGTGCATCGGTATTCTTTACAATGCCCTGGTTAAAAAAATAAGATCCGGAAATATAATACTTCGTTTTATCGGAACCTCCGCTGATAGAAACGTTATTATCAGTGCCTAATCCTGTTGTAAAAATATAGTCCTGGTAATCATACCGGGTAACTGCTGTGGTGTTTGTTAACAATGCACCACCTACAGATGTAATAATATCCTGTGTAAATGCACCGGGACCATCAGTAGGTCCGCCGAATTTTAAGGGCGCATGGTTCACTCCAATTTTTTTTCTCAGCTGATTCATCATTATACCAGTTGAAAAATTGATCACAGGAGCGCCGCTTGAACCTTTCTTGGTGAAAATTTGGATTACACCTGCGTTTGCCCTGGATCCATAAATTGCCGCAGCTGCAGCGCCATTCAACACTTCGATATGATCAATATCAGCCGGATTAATATCCGCTAACCTGTTTTGGCCAATGGTACCCACAAAATTGTTTCCATCATAAGAATTTTGCGTATTGGTTACCCTGTTAGTTGCATTATTGATAATAACCCCGTCAACGATATAGAGTGGATCTGAAGAAGAAAGAATCGAACTGATACCTCTCAGGCGAACAGAAAATCCGCCTGCAGGATCGCCGTTGTTTTGCACAATCTGTGCTCCAGCAGTTTTACCCTGCAATGCAGCCAGGACATTTGACGTGGCGCCTTCAGTCAATTGATCAGCTTTCACCGTGCTGATGTAACTTCCTAATTGTTTACGTGTAGTTCCTAATGACACACCCGTCAGGATCACTTCATCCATACTCAATGCATCAATAGCCAGCTGAACATCGGAAGTATAAGAAGATGCGCTGCCAACTTCAAGTGCCTGTGATTTTGATTTGAATCCTACACCGGAAAAATCAATCTGGTAAGTTCCGGAACGAAGATTGGCCTGAAGTGAATAGGCACCGTCTGCATCTGTGGTTGTGCCATAAGTGGTGTTATGAATCAAAACAGTAATGGCCGGCAGGCCTTTCCCGTCAGGACCAGTAACCTTACCACTTATCCGGACCTGAGCCAGTCCGATTAAAGTACATAGCTGCAAAGCCAGGACAAAGAAAATGTTTTTCCATTTTGATTGCCTTCTCTGATAAAGTTTTCTCATAAAGCAGTTTTTAAGGTTAAGAAAAAAAAGAACTATTTAGAAAATTAATTTCAGTCTTTAATATCAAACTCACAGTTCAATCGCCAATGAATTCTGAAAGGATAAATATTTAATGATATTAATTACAACTCAGATCATTAATAATAATTTACACAGGATCGGGCAGCTTTTCAGCTCATCTTCTTATGCCTTATAAAATATTATTCGGCAATTTATATAAAAAGCCAACAAATAATCGCATATTCTCGCAAAAAAATGCAAAAGAACTTTTTAAACCTCGCAAAAAGACGCAAATATTAAATATATCTTTAAAGACGGAATCAGAAAACGCTTAAATGCCTATTCTTTGTTTAGTCAGGGGAATTTGCTTTAGATTCCAAATTCTTTTTTAAACGATCAAGACCGGAATCCATTTGTGAACCATATAACTTATCGTAGAAGAGGCTGGAAAATTTTTTCCACGGATACCAGTCCACATAAAAATCCAGGTACCACTGCATAGTAGTATTATTTGAATCTACTTCCGGAAATACCCTCCATGTAGAAAATATTTTTTCTTTACCATTATCATAGTATGCAGTCACTTCATTTTCCTTCACCTCCTTCAATACAAAATTGAATACAGGTTTATCCTTTAATATCAGTCCTTTCGCCATTCCCGAATCATAGAATAAAGAAAGTGAATCTGCCCCGGGATACCAGTCCTTCCATTTTACAGGATCTGCCAGTTCTTTCATTACCTCTTCTTTATTTGTACTGACACGGACCGTCCGGGCTATCCTGATCCGGGAGGGAATAAAAAAGGAAATAACCAACACCACGAATCCAAAAACAAGAATCCCGAATATGGCCGGTTTTATAAAACGCACAAAAAATAATTAAGAAGTTTTTTAAGCTATTCCCACCGGAATACACGAACCGCAATAATATAAGTGATCAATGCCCAGATACCCAGTATGCCGACCTCTTTCCAGCAATCCGTAAGATGCGCTCCCTCAAATGAAATTTTCCGGATTGCATTATTGAATTGTGTAAGCGGCAGTGCTTCACAAAATGGCTGCATCCATTTTGGAAAAACATCTATAGAAAAAAATGTCCCGGACAAAAGGATTTGGGGAAAACTGAAAAGATTGATCAGTAATGGAATCGAAGTGTCCGTTTTTGCCACACTGCTGAAAATCAGGCCCACCCCCATAAGAATAAAGAGTATATAAACGGACATGATGATCAGTTCCAAAAATGTTACAAATCCGTTCAATAGTGTGAAGTTTAAAAAGAAATAACCAAAACCAATCAAAATGATCACATTGACCAGTTGAAAAAACAAACGGCTGGCGCCAATACCCAATAAAATATTGATCCGGTTAACCGGAGATGCATAAAATCGTTTCAGTACCAGCGTTTCTCTCAGGTTGAAAAAAGTAAATGCAATTCCAAACAAAGTGGAAAACAAAACGGAAAATCCTAACTGGCCCGGTAATATGAAATCAATCGTATGATAAGGCCTCACTTCATATATCCGGGGAATAATCTGGAAATGATTGAACCGGGTGCCGGCCATCTGCCGTTCCATTTTAAAGGACAGGTTATCAAAAGTCTGTTTCAATGCTGCAATGGCGTTTCCGCTGGCAGTAGTGGAAGTATAATGAATTATAAAATGAGGCTGGCCCGATGAATCCATAAATTGCTTTAATTCCACTTTGGCATCCAGGCTCCCTTTTTCAAGATCTTCCTTCATCCTGGCCGTATCAATTGTTCCTTTTGCAGTCCGGTAAGAAATAACTTTTATCAGCGGGTTGCTGATGATACTGTCATAGAGCTGAGACGTAGTATCTGTTCCCGGCAAAAAAGCGATCTTATTCCGGCCTGGCACTCCCTGTCCGAAAGAACCGAATATCAGGATAAAAACGATAGGGAAAATGATACTGAATATGAGAGAACTGATGTTACGGAAAATTGCTCTGAAACTTGCTTTAGTGATTGCCCACAATGCTCTGCGCTGGCTAAACCGGTCGGCCATTTTACTTATTTGATGTGCAAATGTATTATTTAGAAAACGAAAACTTCAAAAACTTTCTGTCACACAAAGAGTAGAAGAACCCGCCAGCCATCTGTCAATTTTTTTTTCATTTCCGGGGTTTGTCGCCACCGGCTGCATAAAATAAAAGAAATTTGAGGCCTGATTAGCTTTTACCATGAACAAAGCCTATTTGCTTACCGGAACCAATCTCGGCGATCGTTTGAAAAATATAATGAACGCTGCACAAAACATCCAAGATCAATGTGGCACCATTGCCCTAAGATCATCCATATATAAAACTGCAGCATGGGGTAACACCGATCAGCCTGATTTTTTAAACCAGGTATTGGAGTTAAACACAGCATTAACTGCAAGGCATCTTCTTAAACATCTTCAACAAATCGAACAGCAGATGGGGCGCATCCGTACTGAAAAATACGGCCCCCGCATCATTGATATTGACATATTATTTTTTAATGACGCTCATTACCGGCTCGGTTTTTTAAAAATACCACATCCTGAAATTCAAAACCGGAGGTTCGTCCTGGTGCCAATGACAGAGATTGCTCCTATGCTATTTCACCCGGTGCTGAAGAAAACCATGTCTGAATTGCTGAAAGATTGTTCCGATCAGCTGGAAGTGAGAAAGTATTCCTGATTTTTTCCACAATGTTTAAAGCCACACGGTAATCAATAACCATTTAGATTATTTTGCACATCCCGGATTTTTTATTTTTAAAAATACAATTTATCAACCGGAATAAATGCGTTATCACTTTATTACAATAGAAGGAAACATTGGTGCAGGAAAAACAACCCTGGCTCACCTGCTTTCCAAACACTATAATGCCCGGTTGATACTGGAAGAGTTTGCAGACAATCCGTTCCTGGCAAAATTTTATGAGAAACCCGGCCAGTACGCTTTTCCGCTGGAACTTTTTTTTATGGCAGAACGATATAAACAGTTAAAAGAACTCCTTCAGCAAAAAGACCTATTTCAAAGCATTACCATTTCTGATTACCTTTTTACTAAATGTCTTTTGTTTGCCAAAGTGAATCTGCCGGAAGATGAGTTCCGGTTATACCAGCGCTTATTCGACATCATCCACCAGCAATTAATACAACCCGATATCCTGATCTACCTGCATGCACCTGTTCAAAAACTGCAAACCAACATTAAAAAACGAAACCGTGCCTATGAACAGAACATACAGGACGACTATTTATTTAACCTGCAGCAAACCTATACTCATTATATTAAGCAGCACAATATTAAAACCTTGTTCATTGATGCCAGCAATGCGGATTTTCTCGGCAACGAAAAGCACCTGAAAGTGATATATGAAGCGCTGGATAAAGAATATGAGAACAGGCAATATTACCTGACGCTGCCCTGATCAGGCGTGCCCGGTAATTTGATCTTTCCTGGTTATTTTTACAGGTAACTGAAACTCTGTTTCGCATTTATGATACCCGGCTCCGGTCAAAAACATGATCCTCTGATTTCCATTAAGATCACAGAATTCCGAAACCTGATGACAGGTCGTTTTCTTTTTGTAATGGCGCTGAGGATGATGAGCACTTCTATAGGCTGGTGGATGTATGAATTAACACAAGATCCGTTTTCAATTGGTTTGCTCGGATTGTCTGAGATCATTCCGGCACTATCTTTCGCATTGTATGCAGGCCATGTAATAGACCTGAGTGAAAAAAGAAAACTATTATTGAAAGGCATTTTCTTCTATCTCTGCTGTGCTTCCTTACTCCTGTTTTTAGCCGGAAATTTTGCCAGTCAACATTTAGGTAAACACCGGATAACACTTTGTATTTACGGAGTTATATTTTTAAGTGGTATTGTTCGTGCTTTTGCAGGTCCCGCCTTTGCAGTTCTGTTAGCTTATATTGTTCCGAAAGAGGTTTTGCAAAACGCAACCACCTGGAACCAGGGCACCTGGCTTTCTGCCTCGGTATCGGGACATGCTGCAGGCGGATTCCTGATTGCCGTTTTCGGAATCTCCGGTTCATTAACGGCTATTTGTTCTCTCATGATTGCAGCGCTGATGGTTTTGTCACTCATAAAACCCAAAAAACCGTTAGCAAACCCTGCAGAGAAAAAAACTTGGGAAAGCGTGAAAGAAGGGTTGCGTTTTGTTTTCAAAACAAAGGTGATCCTTGGCGCCATGTCGCTGGATCTGTTTGCTGTGTTGTTTGGCGGAGCCGTTGCCATGGTTCCGGTTTATGCTTCAGATATTTTGAAAGTGGGGCCATTGGGATTTGGATGGCTGAATGCTGCATCGGATATAGGTTCTATTTGCATCGTGATCCTGCTTACTATTTCTCCCCTAAAAAGTCATCAGGGGAGAAAGTTACTATTTGCTGTTGCAGGATTTGGAAGCTGCATCATCCTCTTTGCACTGTCAAAATGGTTTTGGCTTTCCTTTGCTGCGTTGCTCGCCAGTGGAATGCTGGATGGAGTTAGCTTGGTGATCCGGGGAACGATCCTGCAATTAAGGACACCAATGGAATTGCGGGGAAGAGTGATGTCGGTCAATTCCATGTTCATCAATTCCAGCAATGAACTGGGCCAATTCGAAAGTGGCCTCGCCGCTAAGATCATGGGCGTGGTTCCTTCAGTGGTGTTTGGAGGATGCATGACGCTGTTCGTAGTTATTGCTACATGGACAAAAGCCCCGGGATTACGTAAATTTGAATATTGAAAGGTTTCAGGGACTTTTTTTTCTCCAATAGTCAAAACGTATTGTTATGGATCGCCGTTCTTTTCTTCAAAACACCTCATTTGCTTTAAGCGCCCTTGCTTTAACACAAAAAAATTTATTACCAGCTTGGCTCGATCCATCCTGGAAGATCACCATGCTGCGCAGCAATATTGGCATTTTTACTGAAAGAGGTGGCACTATAGCTTTTATGTTATACAAAAAAGGAATTGTAGTGGTGGATGCACAATTTCCTGATACATCGAAACATCTCATTGACGAGTTGAAGAAAAAATCAGAAGAACCATTTACAAAACTGATCAATACACATCACCACGCTGATCATACTTCAGGAAATATTTCATTCAAAGGGATTACCGGGCATGTTCTGGCTCATGAAAACTCACTGCAAAATCAGAAACGGGTTGCTGCCGCTCAAAAAAGTGAAGACAAGCAATTATTCCCCGATCAAACTTTTTCTGACACATGGAGTGAAAAATTTGGAAAGGAAAAAATTTCCCTCTACTATTTTGGAAGGGGACATACCGATGGAGATGCCATGATTCATTTTGAACATGCAAACATTGTTCACATGGGCGACCTGGTATTCAACCGGCGTCATCCCTTTGTAGATCGCAGCGCCGGCGCCAACATGAAAAGCTGGATAGAAGTATTAGATAAAGCTGTAAACAAATTTGATAAGAACACCCTCTTTGTTTACGGCCATGCGGTGGATGGTTATGCTGTAACAGGCAATGCAGATGATCTGAAAAAGTTCGGAGATTATCTTGGACAGGTATTACAATTTACCGAAAACGAAATCAAAGCGGGTAAAACAAAAGAAGAATTTTTGAAAAACACTGAAATTCCCGGCAATACCGAATGGAAAGGTGATGGAATTCAGCGGCCTCTTCAGGCAGCGTATGAAGAATTGACGGCGAAATAAATTATTCAGGGACAAAAAAAGTTTTATAATCCTTTAGTTAACCTTGCATCAAAATATATTCTTCGTTTAAAGATTATTTTCATTTTTTTCATTTCAGGATGAAGTACATTAATCAAATAATTATTCTCCTCAGGCATCAACACACTGGGAACAGCTAATAATAAATTGCTTTTCCTTTTCAGAAATTCATCTCCTAATCTTTTTGTAATCGGTCTTGTATCCGGTGCATCCCATCCGGGAGAAAGTTTGCTTTTATCTAATGTTTCAAGCCGGGTATTATCGGGCAGCGATAAAGTAATGAGCATATAAACTTTCAGATCCAGCATTTTTGCCGGAGTATGAGCTAAGGTTTCCAATAATGCTAAGGATCGGGAAGAGGAAGTGTATAAGGCAACTAAGCCCTCGCTGTTCCACCTGCCCCCAAATAATTTTGCTCCATTGCCTGAAAGATCATCTGCATATTTTTCCTGGGCAATGCGGTATAGTTCCATAGATTATGAATACACTCCCTGCTCTAAGCGGCCCAGTATCTTTGTGACCATCTGGATGCCAAATGAAGTATCTAAAAAATCAACCGGGGTTTTATTATTAAGAGCAACCAGGGGGCTATGAAGCCATTCAATAAAACCCTGCCTGTCTCCTATTACCTCTATACCTCTCTGCGCAAAAGCTGCAAGCTCAAGAACCTTTTCGGTTTTTAAGGTATCCAGCAATTCTTCTTCGTGCTTGCGCTGAATGTTCCGGTGAGAAGTATGCAGCAGCCTGCTCATAGTCTCCATTGAAATTCCTAAATATGTCAATAGAGATTTCAAGGTGGATTTTTTTATGCCTTCTCTTGACAGGCTGATCAGATCGAAATCCCCGGCAATTGCTTTCTTTATATCTTTTTTGCCTCCCAAAATTACCCGGAGAGATTCATATTGTATTGCTGCCTCTTCCATTTTTGATTGTGGTTCTTCTGTTGTGGAATAAGATCTTGCTTTTCTTGTCATCTTTTTCATACATCAAATGTATGACACTTTGGTCAAATAATAACCATTTTGTCGTATTATTTTTTAACCATCTTTTCTAACACATAAAAAACAATCGGGCAAAAAGTGGAATTTTTCAAAGTCAGTTGTGGTCGCTTAATAAAAACATCTTCATCCGTATAAGGAAACCGGTGGCAGTCTGAAGGTCGTTGATCATAAATGCGGCAATAATTATCAGCGCCGAGAAAGGGGCAGGGTTTTGCATTCGCCACAAAATCTCCATCTTCATCCACTACTAAATATTTTTCAATAAACTCACTCTCCCGCATTTTCAAATGTTTGCTGATGCGTTTAATATCCGGCGTTTTGAAACGGGGAGAATAATTCTTACAACAATTGGCGCATTGCAGGCAGTCAATTTTTTCAAAAGCTTCCTCATGCAGTGCCGGCAATTCTTTCAATACTTTATTCTTATCCGCCTTTTGCAGAAATTGTCTGTATTGCTTCTGATGTTCTGCCGACAGTTTTTCCCAGTTAGCCGGTAACCCATTATGTTGCTTGTTTTCAGGATTCATTTGCAATCAAATAACAAATTTCATTTATTACCGATAAACCTTACACAAAAAACAAACTTATTTTTGCCTATATGGGCGCCTTTTCCGAACAGTTATTGATATTGGTGAGTACCCCGGTCTATATTGCTGTGATCGGCGCAGAATTGTTGTTGAGCCACCTGCAACATAAGAAAAGTTATACGTGGAAAGATACATTTCAGAATATTTACCTGATGCTGCTGAACTCCGGCATTGACCTGCTGATCCGCAGTATTTATATCGGTATTATTCTTAGTTTCTTTTTTGTACATCGCATTGCCGGGCCGATTTCAAATCCCTGGCTATACTGGATTATTTTGCTGCTGTTCGAAGATTTCATGTATTACTGGCTTCACCGGGTGGATCATTATTGCCGGTTTTTCTGGGCTACACATGTTACGCATCATTCCTCACCTAACTTCAATTTTACTGTCGGCTTCCGCTCATCGGTGATGGAGCCGCTTTATCGTTTTGTTTATTTTATCCCGATCGCTGCAATGGGATTTCAACCTGCTGACATTGCTTTAATGTATTCCGCCACACAGATCTGGGGAATACTGGTACACACCGAAAGGATCAACAAACTCGGCTGGCTGGAATATTTTCTGGTGACCCCTTCACATCACCGGGTACATCATGGTTCCAATGTAAAATATCTTGACAAAAACATGGGGATGTTTCTCATTATCTGGGATAAGCTTTTCGGAACCTTTCAACCCGAAATACCTGCGACAGATTATCAACGGATCCGATATGGATTAACTACTCCTTTGAAAAATGAAAACCCTATAAACCTGGTCTTTCATGAATGGCGGGATATTTGGAAAGACGTTTCCAGGAAAGATATAGGCTGGAAAGAACGATGGAACTATTTATTTGGCTTGCCGGGATGGAGCCATGATGGCAGCCGGCAAACCAGTGAACAAAAAAGACATATCGAAACTGACAGATCTCATGAAACTGTCATGTGTGATAAAAGTCAGGCCGTTTTATAAAATTCCTGAGTTTTCCACTTATCGCTAATTCAGTTTTTATCTGCATTTCAGTACATAACTTTGCCGCAATTTTTAAACAAGCATCTGAAACAAGATATAAGGAGTTACAGTTATGAATCTCTTTGAAGAACAACAGCATGAATTCATTCCCCGGCATATCGGACCTGATGAAGCCGAAACACAGGAAATGCTGAACACGATTGGTGTTAAAAATCTGGCAGAATTAATTGACCGTACCGTTCCCGCTTCTATAAGATCGGGCAGGGCGCTGGATGTTCCGCCGGCTATAAGCGAAAACGATTATTTAAAACATATACAGGAAGTAGCACAGAAAAATAAAATCGCTAAAAATTATATCGGGCAGGGATATTATGACACGATTGTTCCTTCTGTGATCCTGAGAAATATCTTTGAAAACCCCGGTTGGTACACTCAATACACACCTTACCAGGCAGAAATTTCGCAGGGTCGTTTGGAAAGCCTGCTGAATTTTCAAACTATGGTCAGCGATCTTACTGCTTTGCCGATCGCTAATGCTTCATTACTCGATGAAGCGACTGCAGCAGCAGAAGCGATGACGATGTTCTTCAACATGCTGAATAAAGATCACGATCATATCAGCAGGCCTAAGTTTTTCGTGGACAAAGAGATTTTTCCACAAACGATAGATGTATTGATAACCAGGGCAACACCAATTGATATTGAAATCGTCATCGGAGATTACCATTCTGCTCCGATTGATACTTCTTATATCGGAGCTATTGTTCAGTACCCGAATGACAAAGGTTCCATTGAAGATTATCGTTATTTCATCAGTAAAGTACATACAGCAGGCGCTTACGTGGTGATGGCCACTGATCTGCTTGCGCTGACACTGATCACGCCTCCCGGAGAATTAGGCGCTGACTGTGCCGTCGGGTCTGCACAGCGACTTGGAGTGCCTTTGGGATACGGAGGGCCACATGCTGCATTCTTTTCAGCCAAAGACGAATTTAAGCGCCACATCCCCGGCCGCATCATTGGTATCAGTATTGATGCGCAAAACAACCGTGCCCTGCGCATGGCATTGCAGACAAGAGAACAACATATTAAAAGGGAAAAAGCTACTTCCAATATCTGCACCGCACAGGCATTACTTGCTAACATGGCTGCTATGTATGCCGTTTATCACGGTCCAAAAGGATTAAAAAACATTGCTGCAAGAATCGGGCTGCTTGCTCAAACCGCAGCCGAAGCCATTGAGGCAAGAGGATTCGAACTCGTATCAGATAATTTCTTTGATACAATTACGGTTAAGGTTGGTAACATTGCTCCATTTAAAGAAAAAGCTGAAGGGCAAAATATCAACTTAAGGTATATTGACGATAAACACATTGGCATTTCCCTGGATGAAACCACCACCATCGAAGATCTTTTTGATTTAATTAATTGTTTTGAAAACGACACCGACCCTGTGGCTTTTGATATCCGGGAAGATGAAGTGTTGCATCATATCCCCCTAACATTAACCCGCAATTCTGAATTTCTCCAGCACCCGGTGTTTCATTCGTACCACAGTGAGACCAAGATGATGCGTTACATCAAAATGCTGGAGAACAAAGATCTTTCCCTGAATACGTCAATGATCTCTTTGGGCAGTTGCACTATGAAATTAAATGCGGCAACTGAAATGATCCCGTTGAGCTGGAGTCATTGGAGCAAAATACACCCTTTTGCCCCGGCCAATCAGACAGAAGGATATCGCTACCTTATTGATGAGTTCAGTAAATATTTATGTAAGATTACAGCATTAGATTCATGCAGCTTGCAACCCAACAGCGGAGCCCAGGGTGAGTATAGCGGTTTGCTAACCATCCGTGCATTTCATAAATCAAATGGAGAAGAACACCGCAACGTGATGCTGATACCCATCTCTGCCCATGGCACCAACCCGGCCAGCGCAGTAATGGCCGGCATGAAAGTAGTAGTGGTAAAAGCTTTGGAGAACGGCTACATTGATGTTGAAGACCTGAAAGCAAAAGCGTCGCAGTATGCAAATGAATTGGCAGGTATCATGATCACTTATCCCAGTACTTATGGCATTTATGAAGAAACCGTAAAAGAGATCATTGACATCGTACATCAGCATGGTGGCCAGGTGTATATGGATGGCGCCAATATGAATGCCCAGGTCGGACTGACAGCTCCGGGGTTGATAGGTGCTGATGTATGCCATCTGAATCTTCATAAAACATTTGCCATTCCACATGGCGGTGGCGGCCCCGGCATGGGTCCTATTTGCGTTAAAAAGCACCTGGAAAAATTTTTACCGGGGCATGTTACCCTTTATCATTTACAGGTTTCCGGAAAAAGACAACCCGCAGCTCAGGCAGTATCTGCTGCTCCGTTTGGTTCTGCTTCCATCCTTTTGATCAGCTACGGCTATATAAGAATGCTTGGCGCAGAAGGTTTAAAACGGGCAAGTGAGTATGCAATCCTCAACGCAAACTATATGCGGGCAAGGTTGGAAAAGAATTTCGATATCTTATACACCAATCACCATAATGAATGTGCACATGAATTTATTGTGGATCTCAGACCATTCAAAAAATCTGCCGAGATCGAAGCGGAAGATGTTGCCAAGCGGTTAATTGATTATGGCTTTCATGCGCCTACTATGAGTTTTCCTGTCCCCGGCACAATCATGATCGAACCTACTGAGAGTGAGGATAAAAAGGAATTAGATCGTTTTTGTGATGCCTTGCTGCATATTCGTAAAGAAGTCTCAATGATTGAAGATGGTTCAATGGATAAGAAAAACAACGCACTCAGAAATTCTCCTCATACTCAATCCATGATCTGCAGTTCACAATGGGATCATCCATACAGCAGGGAATCGGCAGCATTTCCTCTCGCATATACAAAAGAAAATAAATTCTGGCCTTCGGTAGCGAGAGTAAATAACACTTATGGTGACAGGAATCTCATCTGCACCTGCGAACCGGTAAGCAGCTATATGGAACAACAGGTATAATCCGTTATCAGTAGTTCTTCAGCCAGCTTTTAATCGCAGAATCTTGTTGTGGCGGAGCTAATCGTTTGTATTGATACAAGGCATTTTCCCAGTCGCCATAAACAGGATTGGGAAGAATGATATACCTGCTGCCAAAAAGAGCAGATTCTTTTTGTACATTCTCTAATCTTTGTTCAACGGTCTTACTATCCCACAATGCAGAGAAATCGGAAAGGTTATCTCCTATCAATAAGATTACTTCATGATCACTCATCACCTGAAGACGCCGGGCTTCCTTACTTGAGACTCCCTGCCTGGTGACCAGGTGGGCATTATCTGCATAGGGGAACCCGAACTTTAGCAGATTTTTCAGAGTTCCTTCCCGTTCGTTTTCGGTTCGGTTGGTTATATAAAATATCTCCACCTCCTTAGAAGCGGCATATTTAAAAAAAGTAAGGGCACCGGGAATAGTATCAGCAGCAGCCAGAGTTGTCCACTTCGTCCATTCTGCCGGGTCAAATCCTTTACCCTGCAGATCATGATGCACTTCCTCAGCACTGTTGTCAAGCAAAGTTTCGTCAATATCTGTAATAATAGCCCTTGGTTTTGATAATTGATTTTGCATTGATTCATCTACCCGCAACCTGGCAATATTATATGCCTGGAAGCACAGGGCGCTGTATTCAGCGGCACGCTGCATATAAGCAACAGCAAACAACTTTCCTTCAATCACAAGGTTTGCTTCCGGCTTCTGCTGAATGATCACCGTTTTTTGTGAAGTGGTGCAGGAAAATAATAATGCAGTCAATAAAATGAAGCTTAATTTTTTCATATAACCCAGTTTGAATGGCAAACTTAAATGATATCACCGAAATCCATTTTCCAATTGCCTGGCGCTTACTGAGAAATTATTATGTGATTGTCCAGGCAGTTCTGATAATGCAATAAGGCGCCCTGATCTATCATTCCCCATTTTATCTTAATTTCGGCCAAAATTTTTAATCTCACATGGCTGAAGTGATATTAATGCCCCGCCTGAGCGATACGATGACAGAAGGGGTGATAGCTGAATGGCACAAAAAGGTGGGCGATACCGTTAAAAAGGGAGACCTGCTGGCTGATGTGGAAACTGACAAAGCCACACTGGAACTGGAAAGTTATAAAAGTGGCACTCTCCTGTATATAGGTGTTGAGAAAGGTGGAAAACTGCAGGTGAATGATTTGTTGGCGATCGTTGGTACCAGGGGAGAAGATATTTCATCGTTAATCAGCGGAAATGAAAAAGCTGGTGACAGTAAAAAACAAGAGCCCTCTCAACAAAAGGCAGCAGGCAGCGAAATGCATACCGATACAACTACTGCCGTGATGGATATTTCAAAGATTGAAGAAGTAGTGTTGATGCCCCGATTAAGTGATACCATGACCGAAGGAGTGATCGCTGAATGGCATAAAAAAGTGGGTGATATGGTAAAAAAGGGTGATGTACTTGCAGAGATTGAAACTGATAAAGCAACTTTAGAACTGGAAAGTTATAAAACCGGCAAGTTGTTATATACCGGTGCCAAGAAAGGTGAGAAGATAGCCGTAAATGCTTTACTATGCATTATCGGTGTAGAAGGAAAAGTTGATATAAACGCAATTGTAAATGCTGCAAAATCCGGGAGTCACGCAGAACATTCAAATCAACCTCCAAAACCTGCTGCCGAAACAAAACAAGAAATTGCTGCCGCATCACACCTGGTAACGGGTACACTGCAAACCGTAACGGAAAACGGCCGAATCAAAGCTTCACCGCTTGCAAAAAGACTTGCAAAAGAAAAAGGCATTGACCTCAAAAAGATTCATGGTACGGGCGATAGCGGAAGAATCATTAAGTCAGACATAGACAATTACAAAATATCAGAAACCACGGGCCAGACTACAGGACAGGCAGACCTGGTATCGGCAGTAAAGCCAGCTGTACCTGTTCCTCAATTCGTTGCTACTGACACGGAAGGTTTCACTGATATTCCAAACTCGCAAATGCGGGGAGCGATTGCAAAGAGGCTGGCAGAAAGTAAATTTTCTGCACCTCATTTCTACCTCACTATGGAGATCAATATGGATAATGCAATCTCCGCACGGTCACAATTAAATGAAGTCAGCCCGGTTAAGATCAGCTTCAATGATATGGTCGTGAAAGCAGCAGCACTGGCACTGCGCCAGCACCCGGCAGTGAATGCATCCTGGCTGGGCGACAAGATCAGGCGTTATCACCATATCCATATCGGTATTGCAGTAGCTATCGAAGATGGACTGATTGTTCCTGTCGTACGTTTTGCTGATCAGAAAACACTTCCCCAGATCTCTGCTGAAAGTAAGGAACTCAGCGGAAGGGCCAGGACAAAAAAATTACAACCCAATGAATTTACCGGTAATACTTTCACGATCTCCAATCTGGGCATGATGGACATTGACGAATTCACTGCCATCATCAATCCGCCGGATAGTTGCATTATGGCTGTGGGAAAGATAAAAGAGGTTGTTGTTAAAAAACCCGAAGGCTTTGGTGTCAGCAATTTTATGAAGATCACAATGAGTTGCGATCACCGGAGTGTAGATGGAGCGACCGGAGCCGCTTTTCTTCAAACCTTTAAGAAATACCTGGAGAATCCGATCACTATGTTGCTGTAACGAAAATTTTACTCTGTTTTCAAAAAAACAACTTTCCCGTCCATAGTAGAAACAACCAGGTGATCACCGTCCATTACCCTGACCGTATTGATCATGGAGTTATCAATCTTATGCTCCCAGATTATTTTTTGTGATGAAGGATCAATACAGAAAACAATACCATTCCTTGTTCCAAAAAAGACCCTGCCCTCTCTTTCTATCAGCATGGAAGGTACATGCTCATAACCAAAGCCGCAATTCATTTTCCATGCTGCTGATTGTTTTTCCCTGCCGGTGTGATAAGCAACGATCGTATCCATCATGGTTTTTCCATAGACCAGGTTTCCGTCTTTGGATATTCCGATAGATTCTCTCACGGCAGCATCATTGTTTCTCCATAGAGTATTTCCATCATGAGCATCTATTGCTGAAATGTAGCGGTCAGGCGCTACCACATAAATCACTCCATTATGGGCTACCGGTATACAGGCCGCCGGAGAAAAATTACGTACAGGAGAACCATTATTCCAACTCCATAACAAAGCACCGTCATTTTTATTCAGCGCATACAAATTCCTGTCCCATGCACCGAAGATCACTTTGTCTTCATATAATAAAGGGGTGCTGACTACAGGCCCATCCAGTCCGCCAAAACTCCACCTGATCTTTCCCGTAGCAACATCCAACGCATAAAAATGATGATCGCTGGCCCCGATATAGGCAATACTGTCTTCAATTGCAGGACATCCCAGTGCAGATGCGCCACATTGCAAATTCCAGATCAGTTTTCCACTCTTTGTATTGAGGCAATATATATATCCATCACCTGAACCAAAGATCACTTTCCCTTCAGTGATTGCGGGAGAAGAATATATCGGGCCCCCGGTCTGGTAACTCCATTTCTCTTTGCCTGTCTTCAACGAAATACAAAATATTCTTCCGTCCTGGTTTCCCACTATCACATCATCACCTGACACTGCAGGAGTGGAGATCACATTAGCTTCCGATGTATATTTCCACTCCACTCTTACCTGCGGATACTTTTGATTAACACTGTAATCAGGCCTGGGATATTTTTTACCTGTCTGATAGTTTCCCGTTTCGATCTTTACTGCGGTCCAGGGTTTTAATGTTTCAACACCCGGCCTTCGTTCAGAGTAGATGATCGAATCGCCTGTAACATCCACAAGATTATATCCTCCTACCGCTGCTTTGGCTCGCAGGTTGGACCGGCCCATTACTCCGGAAATATCTTCAAAATTCAACGCCCTGTTGATATGGCCATGCCCGCATAAAACGGCCCAGGTATTAAAGCGATGAAGGCGATCAGTGATCTCATACCAGTTGTCCAGATCCCAGCTTTTATCAATAGGGTAATGATCAAGAAAGATCAATGGCTGCCCGGGTCTCAGTTTTTTCAATTCCTTATCCAGCCAGATGAGAGCGCCCCGGGGGATATGCCCGTCACTCATCCGCACATAAGGGCCCGAAGGCAAACCAATAAACCGGATGCCCGCATATTCAAAACTGAATTTATCATTACCAAAAATTTTTACAAAGCTTACTCCACCGCTTTCACTCCATCCCGCATCGTGATTTCCCGGAATGATATACCATTTCTTATTCAGGCTATCCAGCATAGATTTGGCGTATTTCAGCTGTGCATCAGTCCCCAGCTCAGTGATATCTCCGGTGATGACAACAAATGCAATATCATTCATCGAATTGACATCGGCTATCGTTCTTCTCAGGTCTTCTTCTGCTTTCCCGTCGGACGAGCCGATATGTATGTCTGAAATATGCACAAAGCGGAAGGGATGAAATTGTGTCTTCGCAATAAAAGTGTTAATGACAATCAATAAAAGAAAAAATACTTTTTTCATTTTTCCAGGTTTGCATTCCAAAATTACCCAATTCATTTTTTATGGATCCAATGGAGTTTCATGAAAAACAAACCTCTCTCCTGCAGGCAATAATTTCAATGTTTCAATGAGGAACCTGCCTTAAAAATTTCTTTTACTTCAAACAGTCTTGTATCTCTTGGTATCCGGATGATGCTTTTTAAGCCACTCATTACAAAATCAGTGACATGGAAAAATATTTTATCCCATCTTTAACATCCAAATAAAATACTTTTGGAATATCTTTATTAGATCTTTTCTCGCTTTTTAATACTATTAATCCAGGAATCACCGTTGAAATTTTGTCTATGAGAGCGTTCAGGAACAATTTATTATTCTTAATTTTTTTTTCTTTTTCTGCTTCAGCCCGGTCACAAAATTACCAGGCAATACATGGCTCATCCTATGCCGGCAGCCTGGGACCTGCCAATAATCCGGCTTCAATCGAATATGTACCATACAATTGGGATATTACCTTATTTGCCATACAATCAAAAGAAGCAACCAATGCTTTAAAAATCAGAAACCGTTCATTGTTCGGTGGCACCCGGAACGCAAAAATTGAAATCCTGGATGGCACTAAAAAGAGGCTGGCATTTGCTGATCAGAATATCCGGTTGCTCAATGCCCGTCTTGCAATAACACCCAAATCGGCTATTGCATTTGGGATGAATATCCGGGGCTATGAATTTTTGCAAACAAGCAGATATGCCTGGAATGACAGTATCAAAACACTGCCTGATTTTGCAAATGCAAATTTTAATAACACTCCCCTGTCGGGAAAAATGGTCAGCGCTTCATGGGTTGAAGTTTACGGAACCTATGCGCAAACCATCAAAGACGATGGCAACAATATACTCAACGCAGGTGTTTCTTTGAAAGTTGACCGGGGACTGGCAGGCGCTTACGCAAACGGGCAAGGAATAAGTTACCTGCCAAACTCCGCGAATAACGGAATCGGGTACCTGCTGACAGAAGGTACGCTCCAATATGGATACTCGTCCAACCTCGATGACATTAACAGGAATTCAAATTTCAGCAGCAATGTCAGAAATTTTATGCGAAGGACTTTTTCAAGCCTGAGCGCTGATGCCGGCATTGAATACATCATGCTTTCCGGATCTGATAACGATTATGAATACAATACTAAAATAGGCGTCTCGCTCATGGATATCGGCCGCATTCATTTCCGGCATGGAGATTACAGCCGCCTTGCAGTAGCAGGAAAAAATAATATTACCGACTCTTTGTTGCAAAACAGGTTCGCCGATATCCGCTCCCTGAGTCAATTCAATGACAGCATGGCAATAACAGCCAATTCACTGACCCCTCTCGGAGGAGATTTTTTCGTAACACAACCTACCCGCCTCATTATAAATGTTGATCAGCACCTCACAGGTAATTTCTTCCTGAACGGCGAACTTACAATTCCGGTTTCTCCATCTTCAGTTTCAAATAAATTATACCTGAAACAAATGAACCTGATTGCCATCACCCCAAGATGGGAAAACAGAACATTTGGGTTATATCTTCCCGTACAATTCAACCAGGCTCAGCGATTCTGGATCGGCGGAGCATTCAAGGCAGGACCTTTATTATTCGGTGTCCACAACTTAGTAAATATCTTTTCAAAAAACTCTTCTCAGAATGGAGGCTTTTACCTCGCCGTTACCATCCGGCCCGGTGCCTCAAATGACAAAAGTTCAAGAGACGAAAATCTGAAGTTGAACCGCAGGGAAAGGAAAAAATTAAATTGCCCCCAACTTTAATCATACCATTGCCTGCATTCCGGAAGTAAATAAAAATCTTTAAGTTTTCTTTTACAACATTATTAAAGAGGATAGCCCTTTTATCTTTAAAGGAATTTCTTCGGTAGCTTTACACTATGCCGGAAAAAAAGAAAACACTTGTCCTGGGAGCTTCAGACAACCCATCACGATACAGCAATATCGCAATTCACCGTCTTCGTGAAAAAGACCACCCGGTTGTTGCAATCGGCAGATCAAAAACATTGGTTTCCGATGTACCGGTTTCCGACAGCAAAATATCCATTTCAGATATTGATACAGTAACTCTTTATCTTAACCCTTCACACCAGGGGCAATATTATGATTACATCCTTTCGCTGAAACCGAGGAGAATTATTTTCAATCCCGGAGCCGAGAACCCGGAGCTATATGATCTCGCAAAAAAGGAAGGCATTGACCCGATAAATGCCTGCACTTTGGTAATGCTAAGCACCAACCAATATTGATTTACTCTTAATTATTCGGAGTTATACGAACGGCTTAATATTTAGTTTACTATCACCCCAAAGTATTACTCCCTGATTTCCTTGAATTTATTCTTCACCGTTTGCATTTACTGAAAAATTTCACAAATCTTGTATTTCGACCCCTCACTGAAAACTGCAGAAGATAAAATCAGCTGCTACGTAACCCTATTTAAAATGAAATCTGTTTATGAAAAACTCAATCACTGCCCTGCTTAGTTCCTGTATTCTGGCGTTTTCATTTTCAGCCTTCGGTCAAGCACAAAAAATTCCGCTGAATGAACCGGACTACAACAGGCCAAAGGCTTTTCAGAATTTACCTGATAGTATTTCGGTAGATGAGGGCACCCTTGCCGGTTTGTTCAATTTATCAAAAGGCCAAAAAGCAGCGCCAAAATTTTCTAACCGAAATACAGCTTCAGAATTTCAATTGCGGGGTGAGGTTGTTTCAAAAAGCGACAACACACCATTGAATGCACAAGCAAAGTCAGCAGGCTCCGGCAGTTTAAGCAGCATGATCCTGAAGTTAAGTGATTATGCGGGTTCAAATTTCACAATTTCAAAAATTACTGATCCGGACGGATCTATCCGGTACACCGGGAGGATCATCAACTTTAAGAGCGGTGACCTGTTCGATTTGAAAAACATAAATGGAAAAATAATGCTGATCAAGAAAGATTATTATGCGCTGGTGAATGAGTAATTATTAATTATCGCCGGAGAGCCCGTTTTTAATCCTGTACCCTATAGCCTATTGAAAAACTTTTTAAAATCCGCCTTGTTATGAAAAAACTGATCCGTTCCACAATGATAGCGTTCTCGCTATGTGGCGCCATGATCGCAAAATCGCAGGTTCCGATTTACAACAGTTATCCGTCTGCTTCCGCAGTAATCTTTCTTGACTTCGACGGACATACTGTTGAGAATACAAGCTGGAATAGCAGCGGTCCTATTTATTGTGGTGCATCAGGGTTAAACAATACGCAGATCACTGAAGTCTTCAACCGGGTAGCCGAAGATTACCGTCCTTTCAATGTTAATATCACAACCGATTCAACAGTATATTGGGCTGCACCTGCCAATAAGAGAGTCAGGGTGATTCTCACTGTCTCTTCTTCATGGTACGGATCTGCCGGTGGTGTTTCTTTCGTCGGTTCATTCACATGGGGTGACAATACTCCTGCTTTTGTTTTTACTGCACTATTAAATTATAACTCCAAAAATATTGCAGAAGCAACAGCTCATGAAGCAGGACATTCTTTAGGTCTTTTTCACCAATCTTTATATGATACCAACTGCATCAAAACATCTGATTACAATCCGGGGCAGGGCACCGGAGAAATAGGATGGGCGCCGATTATGGGTGTAGGGTATTCCAGGAATTTCACTCTCTGGAACAACGGTCCAAATTCATTTGGCTGCAGCAATTATCAAAGTGATCTCGATATCATTACTTCCAATAACGGTTTCTCATACAGGACTGACGATTACAGCAGCAGTTTTACAGGCTCCTTTTCAGCAGCTTTTTCAGGCAACCAATTTAATATAAATGGTGTCATAGAGCAGAATACCGACCAGGATATGTTCAAGTTTGCTATTCCTTCACTTGGCAGATTTACCCTGGATGCCGTTCCGTACAATGTAGGAACCGGCGATGCAGGCTCCAACCTTGATCTGCAGGTTACATTGTATGATTTTTCCCAAAAACAAATTAATGTTTACAACCCGGCATTGCTGCTCAGCTCCGCCATTGATACTACATTAAGTGCAGGAACCTATTATTTAAAAGTTGAAGGAAAAGGAAATGCCTATGCACCGAACTATGCCAGTCTTGGTTCCTATTCTTTAAAGGGTGGATTCACGGCCAATGCCACCTTGCCTTTAAGAGCACTCGAACTGAAAGGCTTTATCAATAAAGACAGGCATGAGTTCAACTGGCTTATAGATGCTGATGAAAATGTTGTTTCTCAAATACTGGAGATATCCACTGATGGAACTCATTTTTCGAAACTGGCACATCCTGATAATGAAGCAAGAAATTACAGTTACACTCCAACTTCAGACGGAATTATCCAATACAGGCTGAATGTAACTTTCGATAATGGCCGCCAATACTATTCCAACATAGTGTCGCTCAAACAAAATTCAATAACACAAAGGCCAAAGCTGGCAAGCAATCTTATTACCACGAACATCATCACCGTAAACAGCCCGGGAAACTTTTCCTACATGATCTTTGATCTCAACGGAAAAACGACCGGCAAAGGATCGCTTACCAATGGCACCAATACCATCAATTCGCACAACCTCAGAAGCGGAATGTACATGATCCGTTTTGCTGATGAGGTTCACCAATGGACCGATAAACTGATGATTCAATAGGCTTTTCTCTGTTGCAATAACAGAAGTTTAATCCGCACCCTTTTGCAGATAGAAGGTTTTTCGATAATTTCGAAAAACCTTTTTTAATATATGCACTGGCGAAAATTTAATGGCGACCCGATTGAAATCCCCTTAATCCAGGAAGTGGAGCATGCCATCAGGAGGGAAACAGAAATGGGCTATCGCCTCAAAGTGTGCATCGGCACCGATTCACAGGTAAAAGGACAGGAAACTGAATTTGCCACTGTTATCGTTTTTCTGAGGGAAGGACGCGGAGGTTTTATGTTCATTCATAATGAAAAAACCCGGCAACAGTTCACCATCAAAGAAAGGATGCTGATGGAAGTGGCAAAAAGTATTGAAATCGCTTACGATCTCTGCCACCTGTTTACCAGGTATGATGTGGACATGGAAGTTCATGCTGACATCAATACCAATCCGCATTTTAAGAGCAATAATGCACTAAAAGAAGCAATGGGGTATATCCTCGGAATGGGCTTTGCTTTCAAAGCAAAACCCGAAGCCTTTGCCAGCAGTTGTTGTGCCGATAAGTTCGTAAATTAAACTTTGGCCGTAATTTAAAACCGGCAAACCCTGCCATCAGGAAAAATTCATACAAGATGGCCGGAGTGAAAATCTTTCACTTTATCATTTTTTACCATTCCTATTTCCTGAAAAACTTTCCCGCTCATTTATATATATCATGGGTTTCTCTTTGCCAAAAAAAAACGGCCAAACAGATCAGAACAAAAATGACTTAAAAGTTGAAAAGACAATACGGCTCTTCAATGCAAAACAAACCCGTTACTTTTTTCCTGGATCAATTGCCGGAGATAACCTTACGATTTTTACAGGCACATTCAGACCATTGTCTGCCGATACACTTCCTTTTGTAGAAAATTCCTGAAGTGCTTTGCTGTCCTCATGAGCAAAAGAAAATGTGATAAGTACCAATACGAATAAAATGATAACCAGATTCCTGTCAGATAAATATTTTCTCATTGGTGGCCTGATAATGGGCGCAATTTAATTCAATAATTTTAAATGAAAAAAAGAACTGGCCCGGCTATTTTAATGTATGTTGAAAAAATTTCCGGTTCAGTTCACCGATCAGATCCAGCAATTCTTTCCTGCCTGCCCTTTTTTCAGAAGAAGTAATAAAAAACGGAGGAGGATCTTCCCATGTTGTTGCCAAAGCCTGAAGAAACGATGCTATGTTTTTCTCAGTGACTCCCGGTTTGTTTTTATCCGTCTTTGTAAACACCACAACAAAAAATATTTTCCACTCCCCCAATTTGTTGATGAACCCGATATCTATGGGCTGAGGTTCGTGCCGGCTGTCCACCAGCACAAACAGGCAAACAAGATTTTTCCGTTTTCGTATATACGCTTCGATCATGGACGACCATTGTTTCCTTTCTTTCTGCGAAACAGATGCATAACCATATCCGGGAAGATCAACAAGATACCATTTGAGCTCTTTGTGCCTGTCATTTTTCTCAGAGGAAATGATCTCAAAATGATTGATCAGTTGTGTTTTTCCAGGAGTGGAAGATATCTTAGCCAGGTGCCTGGAATTACAAAGCATATTGATCAGGGAGGATTTGCCTACATTACTCCGGCCAATGAAAGCATATTCCGGCCGATCAGCTTTGGGACAGTTTTTATAATCAACATTGCTGATCATGTAAGCCGCAGATCTTATTTCCATAAAATAAAGATACGGTTAACGATAATAAACAAAGCAGAATCCTGATCAGTCATCATTTTGAACCAATCAGAATATAATCAAAAAAGCTATAAGGCTATGAAGATTACTTTTTTTCATTCTTTTTATTACTTCTTAATATTAAAATACAATTGAGTGATTACAGTTTGCTACCTGTCCGGCAAGGCATCCGTATCTTTGCTTTTCCAAAATGGATCCACTGCCTCACGATCATATTGTACCTTTCAAAACGTCGAACCTGGCTAAAAAGAAACAGGTATCGGATATGTTTGACCGCATCGCCGGCAGGTATGATTTTATGAATCATTTCCTGTCAGCGGGCATTGACAAAACCTGGAGAAAGAAGGCGATTAAAAGGCTTATAATGGACGATCCAAAAATTATCCTGGACGTAGCCACCGGCACAGCGGATATGGCACTGCTCACCTGCCACATTTTAAAACCTGAAAAGATAGTAGGAATTGATATTTCTGCCCAAATGTTGGAAATAGGTAAGAAAAAAGTTGAAAAAGAAGGGCTTGAAAACATAATTGAATTGCAAATCAGTGATTCAGAGGCAATAAATTTTCCCGAAAATTCGTTTGATGCGGTGATAGCGGCTTTCGGCGTCCGGAACTTTGAAAACCTGGAAAAAGGTCTTTCGGAAATGTTCCGGGTTCTGAAACCGGGCGGCAGACTGGTCATTCTTGAATTTTCAAAGCCAAAAAGTAAAGCTGTAAGAAAAATTTATAACTGGTACATGAGTATGGTAGCCCCGGGTATGGCCAGGTGGTTCCGGCAAAATAAAGAAGCCTACCAATACTTGTTCGAATCGGCAAATTCATTTCCTGACCGTCTCCATTTCGTTGACCTTTTAAATAAAGCGGGATTTACAGATACCGGTTTCAAATCCCTAAGCTTAGGAATATGTTGCATCTACACAGGACGAAAAACATTGTAATTAAAAGCGGAACGTTTTTACTTTTCGGGATACTCTTTCTTTCCCACACATCAACAGCACAAAGAAAAAATATCACTGACCTGAATCTCTGGGATCATGACAATAAACCTTTTTATTTCGGTATCAGTTTAGGCGCCAACCTTTCCCGTTTCCAGGTTGATTTGAATTCCCGTTTTTTACAGGATGACAGCGTATATACAGCAGAACCGGTTAATTCATCCGGCTTCTCACTCGGTTTGTCCGCAACTGCACGAGTGACGGACCGTTTCCAATTACGCTTCAATCCACAACTTATTTTCATGGAGCGGGATCTTTTGTATAAACTGAAATTCCCGAATTTTGAAGGCGAGACCAGCACAACTAAAAAAATCGAATCAGTTATCGTTTCATTCCCCTTGCAGGTAAAATTGCAGTCTGATCGCATTGATAATTTCCGGGTATATGTGTTCACCGGTATCAAGGGTGATATTGATCTTGCCAGCAATGCCCGTGCAAAAAAATCGGAAGACCTGGTAAAAATCGGTAAATATGATTACGGATTTGAATTAGGCCTCGGCTTTAATTTCTTCTTCCCGAGTTTCATTCTCTCACCCGAAATAAAGATCAGTAATGGCCTAAAAAATATTCACAGCCGGGACCCGAACCTGATCTACTCCAGCGTACTGGACCGCATTCAGTCACGAATGATCGCTTTCTGCATTCATATTGAAGGATAGCATTCCGCTTTAGAACTTATCTATGTGTTCAAATCCTATGCTCTTCTAAACTCGCACTTTCGAAAATTTATTTAATTGCTTATAGTAATATGATCCGCTTATCCAAATGCAAATGCTCTTAGCAGTATCTTCCGTTCTGCAAAAACTTCCATAACATGTCAGATGCAGATACAGAAACAACCAAAGCAAAATCTATCATTACTTCAGTTGCTGATAAAAGGGATCAAAGCCAAAGATGTTTTAACCAACAACTCCTCCGGAAAATAAAAAAGAATGGCAGCAGGATGTGCTGAAAACAAACAGGCTGCCGTTTCAATGTTCCGGCAGCCTGTTTTCAATCAGCCGCAATGCTATCAATATTTAATCAGCTTCGACTGGTAGCTCTTCATTCCATTGCTTAATTGAAGCATGTAAATACCTGAATTTAATTTACCCAATTGATCATTGACAGACCTGTTGATACTTTCTAATGAACCCTGAGCTTTCAACACAACATTTCCTGTAACGCTGAAAACAGTTACATTGTAAACTCCTGCAGCATTTGCAAGAGCAAGGGTTACCTGTCCGTTTCTGCTTACCGGGTTAGGATACACCCGCAGGCTGGCCATTTCATTGGCCGAGAAGTTTATCCTGATCGTTCCGGATACTGTTGGCCGGCCGTCTATATCTTCCTGTATCAACCGGTAATAATTAGCTCCTGAAACAGGATTGTTATCTGTGTACTGATAACTATGCAGGCCGCTGGCTGTACCGGCGCCTTTCACAATTCCGATAGTGATAAAGTTTATTCCGTCCGTGGAGCGCTGAACGAGGAAGCGGTCATTATTGAATTCAGCTGCAGTTGTCCAGGTGAGCAGAACAGAATTTTCCACCGCCTTGCCGGAGAAGTTTACAAGTGTTACCGGCAATACCTGCTGAATATCGAATCTTGAATAAACAGGCAGATGATCAGAGGCTACTACTTTATTGTAAGGTGAAATGTATGTATTGGCAGGTTCTATCTGAGTGGAACCATTCAGATAAGTTGGAAACAGCGGTTGGGTGATCATGATCTGATCAATCATTCCATTGTCACCCGGGAAGCTTGTCTGCCCTGCCAGATCCAACTGATAAGTGAGCGGCATGTAATGTGTATTATCTGAAATAAATGCCTGGTAGGAGGATTGTTGCCCGTTTGTAATCGAACTTACAAACCGGTCGTTATAATCACCCAGTATGATCACATTGTCATTCAGGTAATATGCATCAATGGAATCTTTCAGAACCTGGGCATCATATTTTCTCCGGTCATACGAGGCCTGGTCTGCTCCTGCCTTGGCATGGATCACTATAACACGGATCTTTTTATTAACTCCGTTAATATTTGTTGTAAATGTTGCCATGTATGGTAACCTGCCCGATGCCCAGAAACTGGAACTGTTCCCTCCCGGGTAATTAGTGAGGGTCACATTATTATTAAGAATATCATTATAAAGATCTCTGAACATAGCTCTCGGCGGTTCTGTGGCAGACAATGCCATGGTAGCTGTATTGTACAGGAATCCTATTTTTTGCGGCGGATAATTAGGATCCGGCGCCTGGAAATAATAAGAATACCTGTCAGACACCACAGTAGAATAATTCTGGCCGCTGATCGAATTCAACTGGCTCACCATTGAACTCAGGCTGCTTTCACTGGACATTTCCTCAAATCCTGCAACATCTATGTTCAGATGCTGGAAAACAGTGGCGATATTGTTGATCTGGTCAGTGATTTGTTGCGGTGTTCTGACAATTGCACTTGAACCGGAAGATCCGAAGAAACTCAAATTATAACAAGCAGCATCAAGTGTCTCAGATTTTGGATAGGAACTACCTGAAACTGCAACAGCTTTTACATTCAGATCGGTACCGTTTGTAAATATTACCGTGTCTGCAATGATCAGTTGCTTACTTGCCGGTGCAAACCTGACATAAATAGTTGCCCCGGACTGTGCTGATGCTTCCGGGATTATAATACTGGACGAAAATGAACTATTATCTGATGATACAGAATAATTGGCCGGTGCATTTACCGTCACGTCTCCATAGCCGACAGAATGTACCAGGACAGATTTCCCTGCCGACTGAGTTCCGGCTGATTGTTCTCCAAAATATAGCATGGAAGGAGTTGCAGAAAAAATCTGGGTGCTATTGGTAATAGCCATATCATCCACTGTCCATCTTGCAGCTCCGGCATCTGTGCCCGACACATACTTGAATGCAATATAGACCGGCGTGTTCTTGTAAATGGTAAGGTCAATTCCGGTGCTTTGAGTCCAGGTATTATTCAATGGAGGAAAATTGGCATTCAATTGTGTCCATGTAAAATTATCTGGATTGCCCGACCCGTCATAATCAACAGAAGCCCATAAGGTGAGTGAAGGCCCGTTAAATTCTCCCCTGCTCCAGAAACTCAGTATCGGGAAATTAGCATAATTACTCAGATCAAGTTTCGGGGAGATCAGCCAGTCTTCATTATCATTGGCTGTGCTGTTGGCATAGCCGTTGATGTTTACTCCATTGCTGTTGTTTCTGCCAAAGCTGGTACAAGACCATATCTGGGCGCCTGTCACGCTATATTGAATAAATCCCGAACCGGGTGCACCACCGTTGGAACAGGTATTGAAATCAAAACTTATATTGGATGGATCAAAAGCAAGCCCGGAAAGCGAAAGATCTTTTTCTGCTGCCCCGGAGCTGGTATGTGCAATTGTTCCGTTGTAAGCAGAAGCAGTTGATGGGGCAAACTTCACATAAATCGTTTTATTAACCGTACCGCTTGACGGAGGAATGCTTAATGAAGTATTGAAATTTATATTGTCATCAGAAACACTGAACCCGGTACCTGTTACAGATATTTCCGCATTGCCTGCAAGATTGCTTCCATCCAGAATATAAGATTGTACAGAGCTGCTGTTCATGGCTGTGAGTGGAAAATTAATTGCAGTAATGGTGTTTGCTGAAGCATCAGTGAGTGTCAGTTTGGGAGCATTCGGATTCACATCGGTCCATGACAGTGAAAAATTATCAATGGCAGATGATGCCCTGCTTCCGCTCCCTGTTGTAGCAGAAAGAGTAACGATCCTTATGGTAACTATATCATTTTGTTCATCCAAAGCAGTTCCGAAATTCACGCTGATGGAATTATTGGTAAAAGAGCTGCCTCCCGCTGTAAGTGTTCCCGTGATACTTCCGGCATCCGTAAAAACTGAAGGACTGGCGCCGATTCCGTATTGCACTTTCCAGGTTGTAGTCCTGGGACTTGCTGCATCCAGGGATTGCAGATCAAAAGACAATTTAAAATCGGATCTCCCGAGAGTATTAGTAACCTGGAACACGAAAGCTGCACCAGGATCACCAAACGACCCCGTTTGTCTTACGCCCAATGCACGGTCTGTTGCACTGCTTTGCTGAGCAGAACTGGCAGAAGAACCTGCTGTTGCCGAAGCAAAATTCTTAAATGCACCCGTAGAATTGGACCAGGCAGTTGCTGCTGTTGTAAGCGTAGCCGGGGAGCCTAATGCTGAGGTTGTAGCACCTGTATAAATTCCAAAGCCGGCAGGAAGACCACTTCCAATACCATTAAAATTTTCAGTGTAAGGTGATGTAGTGAGCGTCACCTGTGCTGAAACAAAAATGCATTGACAAAGCAGAACCAATAACAAAAGAACAAATGAGTAAAGTTTTCTCATAAAATAGTTTTTAAAAATTAAAAAAAGAGAGTCAGAAGAAAAAGTTTAATACGGCATCAGCGAATCACATGGTTTGAGTGAAGATAAAATCTGATTTATGATGGATGTATTTTCAAATATAGAAAGTGATTTTATACGGGCAAAAAATAATTGAAATAAAAGAATATTTTAATAAGTCATTCTTTTGATATGATTCATTAAACATAACTCATGTTTTGTAAAGGCACGAAATACATTTACCGCAAGATTAGCAGGTAAAGTTTTAAACACAGAAAATTTTTCATTTTGATATTAGGGACATAAGTGATGCAGGAATTAAGCATCAGGTCTTCCGAAACTTACTGTTTCAATTTTTTATTTCTTTCACTGCTCCATAACGGAACAGCACTAAAGAAAGTAAATAAACAGGATAAGATCATTTAACCAAAAGGCGAAATTTCAAACAGCACTTCGAAACTTGCAGTTTCAAAAATATATTTTGGCGCTTATGCAATATGATTCGATTATCAAAACGCAAACTCCCTTCGCTGCATATTCCATCTTACACCAAAAGAAACAATTGAAGTATTGGCAGAAGTGATTGGTGGCGTCTTCGTTTCCTGCTTCCGGATAATCCCGGTGATTTCCAAAAACAGGTTTTCCTTCAGTTCATACGAAACCAACAGCGATGCATACGTGACATCGGTCTTCCAACCGCTTCCAATAAAAAACCCATAATCTTCGGTCCGGTAGGGAGGACGGTAGGGCAGAAATATATTACTTCCATAGCTTTCACTGCTGGAATCCCTACCCTGAATATAATGGATCAGTTTTGCTTCAACCAGCCATTTGGGTGCGGGTTGATACCGTGCAATCCCGATGAACTCTTTGAAATTTGCCCCCAACGGATGGGCAAGCGGCTGGTTATAATGTGAATAATCACCTATTGAATCCCCATGCGAATAGGTAAAGGGCCGGACACGATTGGCCTCTACCTGCAGATCAAGATTTTTGATATTAAATGCATCAATATATTTTGCGCCCATCTGAATCCCCCATTTATTTGCCCAGAATCCCCGGTTGGCTTTTATTTCTTTCAGCACAAATTCATCCAGGAAAAACTGGCCGTAAAACTGGAAGCGCTTTGCCACATTGGCTTTAATATCCAGGCCGGCATGTGATTTATCATAACTCCCGTTTTGCTGTTCTGCCGCACGGTAAAAAATAATCGGGTTCAGGTAACCAAAATCAAAATGGCCTTTGCGGCCAAATGTAATTCCTTCAAATAACCCGATATTCAACCACTTTGTTACGTCCACATCAAGGTGATGCATAGCGGCATATTTTTTTATCCCGACATGATCACCGATTACAGTATCGGAAGCAGCCAGTTCCATAAATAAATTCTGGTAGTTGATCTTCCATATCCTGGTATTCAGTTTTAAAAAAAGATACGGGCTTCCATAGTCGCTCAGGAATAAACTGCGGTAACCATTCCCGATGAAATTCCTGTCATATCCAAATTGCACGTTAATGTACTTGGCCACATTAAAAGTGAAATACCCCTGCGCATCAAAATAATCCACGCCGCCCGCTGCTTTGAATGTTTTGTAAAATCCTTCACCCGGCACTGCCTTCCATTTATTGATCCATTGCTGCACATATAGCGGATCCCGTTCCTGGTTGTCCGATACAGTGGCATAAAAACCGATCTTGTTTGCAATCTTTCCCCGTACATACAATCCCCTTGAATTCAGAAAAAGCCGTTGATCATTATTCCTTTCTTTTGACACGGAAAACCGGATCAGCGGATTAATGATCAGATCAAAATCCTTTACATGCACTTCATACAAGTTTGCCGGGGAAGTGTAAAATCTTTTTGCTATAGGTTTTTTGCTTGAAAATCTCAGGCCCGTCCATTCCGCATTACCCATCAACACCTGCTGTGCATTGTACAGGTCCACTTTGCTGAGTGATGCGCCCACTTCATCAATCATTCGGGTTCTCTCATCTGCTGTTACGGGTATTTCACCGGCAGAATGAACAAGTTGTCCTGCTGTAAAATACTTTTCCAATACAGGAATATCCGTTTTCCTGCTGAAAGGTTTTGTTTTCGAAAAATTCAATACAGAATCGCTTTGGGCTTTGATCTCTAATCTCTCCAGCAGAATATACGCCTTATCATCTTTGGGCAAATAAGTGGTTTGTGAAAAACAGGCTGCAGGAAAAAGAATAAGAGTTAGTCTTACAAGGGTTTGTTTAAATTGCATGAAATAGGAATTGATTCCGGTGACAAAATATGCAAAAATATCTGATTAAGAACATACAGGTTGTCAACGAATGTGAAATTAAAACTGCCGATGTGCTGATTCATGGCGAAAAGATTGAAAAAGTAGGACCGCAAATTTCACTGCCGGGCACAAATTATCATGAGATCAATGGTGAGGGTAAATATCTTTTCCCGGGCTGCATAGATGACCAGGTGCATTTCCGCGAGCCGGGATTGACACATAAAGCAACTATCTATACCGAATCCAAAGCAGCAGTGGCCGGCGGCGTCACCAGCTTTATGGAAATGCCGAATACCATTCCGCCTGCATTCACACAAGAGCTGCTCGAAGATAAATATGAGATTGCCCGTAACGTTTCGCTGGCCAATTATTCCTTTTACATGGGCACTTCCAATGAAAATGCAGAGGAAGCGCTGAAAACAAATGAAAAAAAGAATGAGGTCTGTGGTATCAAGATCTTCATGGGCTCTTCTACCGGAAACCTGCTGGTGGATAATCCTAACACGCTGGACAGAATTTTTAAAGAAAGCGAATTACTGATCGCCACTCATTGTGAAAATGAGAAGATCATCAAAGCCAACTATGAAAAACTGAAAGCAGCGAATAAAGAATTGGCCGCTTCCGACCATCCGCTTATCCGTTCAGAAGAAGGCTGCTATGCTTCATCATCCTATGCAGTAAGCATAGCGAAAAAATATAACACCCGGCTGCACATACTCCATCTCACCACTGAAAAGGAATTATCACTCTTCACCAACAATGTCCCGCTGAAAGAAAAGCGGATCACGGCAGAAGTTTGTGTACACCATCTTCATTTTACAGCCAATGACTATGAACGTTTCGGAAACCTGATCAAATGCAATCCTGCCATCAAATCACCCAACAATAAAGAAGCATTATGGAAAGCCTTGCTGGATGACCGGCTGGATGTGATCGCCACGGATCATGCGCCTCATTTGCTGAATGAAAAACTTCCCCACAACCATGCATTTGCATCCTGCTGGCCAAATTGTGATGACAAAATAAATCCTCTTGCCGGAGGCCTGGAAGGAGCAGCCGGATTACCCCTGGTACAACACTCACTTTTGCTGATGTTGTACTATTACAGGCAAGGCAGAATTTCATTGGAAAAGATTGCAGAAAAGATGAGTCATTCTGTTGCCGATTGCTTCCTCATAAAAGAAAGAGGTTATATCAGGGAAGGCTACTTTGCAGACCTGGTGATCGTTGACCTGAACCAAACAACAAGGGTATCCAAAGAAAATATCTTATATAAATGTGGCTGGAGCCCCCTGGAACAATTTGAATTTCCTGCTTCTATCAGCAAGACTTTTGTAAACGGGAATTTAGTTTATAGCTGTGATGAGGAAAACGAAAGGCATATAAGATGGAATGAATCCATAAAAGGACAAAGGTTGATATTTGACAAATGAAAATTGGAAAATCTCAAAAATCAAATATCAAGCACCAAAGAAATAAGAATTGGAAAAAGAAAGTAAAATATATGATCTTGAAGAGCGCACTGGAAAATTTGCAGAAAGGATAAGGGATTTCTGTTTAAAACTCCCCAAAAACTCTGCAAACTATGAATATGTGTCCCAGTTGATTCGTTCAGGAAGTTCACCCGGTGCAAATTATATTGAAGCGAATGAAAGCTTAGGGAATAAGGATTTTAAAATGAAAATAAAAATATGCAGAAAAGAATCAAAAGAGTCTGCCTATTGGCTCAGGCTCATCATAACTGATGGTTCTGATACAATGGAAGAAGAAAGAAAGGCACTGAGGCAGGAAGCAAAAGAATTTATTTTAATTTTTACTGCAATCTTGAATAACAGGAAAGATGATTAAGTAATAAATCAGTAAATACCAAAGATCAAATAAATTCTAAGTACCAAAAATCAAATTCCAAACATTGATAAACCAGAAACAATGAAAATTGAAAACTGACAGTCAAAGGACTTTTAAATTTTTATTTTTTTTGAGATTTGTGATTTGACATTTATGGTTTTAATATTAAAAAATTAAGTACTGATCCTTTTCACTCATGGAAATAGACAAAACATCTTTCAACGATATTTCTATCTTTCATCACGAGGAAGAATATTCTATTTTCCATAAGCTGAATTTCACCAAAACTTCCGGCGGAAGGGAATGGTTGCGCAAAGTATTCACTGAGCCGCAATCCGACCTGAAAAAAATTCTTGCCATACAGAAAGTGATACGTTCACTTTCGGAACACATCAAAGACTGGCCTAACGATATCAGCAACGGTACCATACTGATGATCGAAAAATTCATGGCTTATGAACTGGATCCGGTACCGGGAAAGCCCAACGCTCTCAACAGCTCTATTTATAAATGGCTGCACGGACCCGATTATTCCATGATCCGGTACAGCGTAAAACACTTTGCTGATTTTTACAGGGGACTGAAAGGTATTGCCGATCTGCTGGAAGGGGTGGAACTTTCTCCAAACATTCGCATCTATATTGAGCGGATCACCCGGCTTCTTGGCGAAGCGCCGTTGCAAAAACTTTCTCTGACCAGGCCCGGGCAGGAATTTTCAAAAAGGCAAAACCTGTACTTCGCTTATTACCTGAGAGGAAAATATAAGAACGATACGCTGGGCCTGATAGATATCTTCAGCAGGCTGGATGCGTGGTATTCGATGGCATTTGCCATAAAAAAATTCGATCTCGGTTTTCCTGAATTTGTGGAACAGGAGACTCCTTTGATAGATGCCAAAGGATTGTATCACCTGCTGATCCCTGATCCCGTGGCTTATGACCTGCACATGGATCCTAAACATAATTTTCTTTTCCTCACCGGGGCCAACATGGCAGGGAAAAGTACCCTGATCAAATCCGTAGGCGTTGCCGTTTTTCTTGCACACATCGGAATGGGCGTGCCTGCACAACAAATGAAACTTACTTTATTCGACGGGCTGTTGAGCAATATCAATGTTGTGGATAATATTGCCAAAGGAGAAAGCTTCTTCTTCAATGAAGTGCAACGGATAAAAAATACGATCGAAAAGATCAATGACGGAAGGAAATGGCTGGTGCTGATTGATGAGCTGTTCAAAGGGACCAACGTGCAGGATGCCATGAAATGTTCCAGCACCGTGATCAAAGGACTGATCAAAATAAAAAACTCCCTTTTTATCCTGACCACTCACCTGTACGAGATCGGAGAGGAACTTAAAGTGCATCCCAACATCAGTTTTCAGTATTTCGAGACCATAGTAAAAGATGAGCAACTGGTGTTCACTTACAAACTGAAGGACGGTATAAGCAACGACCGCTTTGGTTATTTCATCCTGAAAAAGGAAAAGGTAGTGGATATGCTGGAGAAGCTCTGAATCCGTGATCAATATAGTTTAACCAATCATGAGAATATAAATGTTTCAAATTTTTAACATGAAAAAAATTATCTGTATTTCCTGTTTCTTTTTTTTCCTTCAATTTGTGACGGCACAATCAGCGATAGATGTGCTTCATTATAAATTCGAAATAGGTGTAAATGATCAGAATGATACTTTGAAAGGAACGGCAACGATCCGTTTTATTGTAAAAGACTGGAAAGAATCTGTAAGCTTTGATCTTACGGGAGTGAACAAAGAAGGAAAAGGAATGATAGTGGAGAGAGCAGGTTTTTCGGATGATCATTTCAGATCTTCTTTTCTACAGGAAGGCGATAAAGTAAGGATCACTCCTGCAACTCCTCTAAAGAACAGTGATACCTTTTCTGTTGTGATAAATTATAAAGGCATTCCTTCCGACGGGCTGATCATTTCTAAAAACAAACACGGCGACCGCACATTCTTTTCAGACAACTGGCCCGACCGTGCACATAACTGGATACCCTGCAAAGACGAACCCGGAGATAAAGCAACCTTTGAATTCATCGTAAAGGCACCCGAAAAATATTCTGTGATCTCCAATGGGAAAAAGGCGGAGGAAAAAATTTCCGGTTCTTTTAAAGTGAGTCATTGGAAAGAAGATATTCCACTTCCCACCAAAGTCATGGCCATCGGAGTGGCAACATTTGCAGTTACAGAATATAAGGACAGTCCCGCGGGGATCCCGGTCAGTGCATGGGTGTTTCCGCAGGGCAGCATTACGGGCTTTAGGAATTACGCTCCTGCACCTTCCATACTGAAATTCTTTTCGGGTTATATTGCGCCGTTCCCATACAACAAACTGGCTAACGTACAATCCAAAACCATTTTTGGTGGAATGGAGAATGCAAGCTGCATTTTTTATGATGAATCTTCGGCAACCTCTACCCGTTCTGTTGAAAGCCTGCTGGCCCATGAGATCGCACATCAATGGTTTGGAGATATGGCTACTGAAAAAAGTTTCCCTCACCTGTGGCTGAGCGAGGGATTTGCCACTTACATGACCCATATTTATATTGAACATAAGTACGGAACCGATAGTCTGAACAATGAAATGAGGGCCGACCGCCGCCAGATCGCTGCTTATTCCAAAATTGCAAACCGTCCGGTAGTGGATTCCATCTCACAACTGATGCAGCTTTTGAATCCCAACAGTTATCAGAGAGGCGGCTGGGTGCTGCACATGCTTCGCCGTCAACTTGGCGATACGGTCTTTCACCGGATCATCCGTAGTTATTATGAAAAATATAAAGGTTCCAATGCTGATACAAGAGATTTTGAAAAAGTGGCAGAAAATGTAAGCGGGAAAAACCTTGATACTTTTTTCAACCAGTGGCTATACAGGCCAGATATTCCCTGGCTCAAAACCGGGTGGACTTACTCCGGCACTGAAAAACAAATCATCATCTCGGTTGAACAAGTGCAATCAACCGCAGCGTTTCATTTTCCATTAGATATCCGCATCAATGCAATACAGGGCAAACCTGCTTATCATTCGTTTTATATAAATGAGAAAAAACAATTATTTTTTATTCCTGCTTCTGCAAAACCTGATTCGGTAACTATTGATCCGTTCATCTCTTTACTTTATGAAGAAAAAAATTGAAGGTCCATCATAACGGATTCTCAAAATATTGTATATTGAACGCAGAAATATTTTTCTTATATGTCAGCAGGTCCTCCACCTTTGCCGGGAACATCCGGCAGCAATACAACAATTAAAAATGTAGTTATTGGTATCCTCACTACAGTAACCGCAAGCGCTATCATTTATTTTCTCGGCTTCGGGGGTGATCATTCCGATATCAAAGAGATTAAAATAAAAAAAGAAGCAACAACAGAAGCATGGAATTCACTGATGTTTTATGAAAACCAATTCAGGGAGACAGGCACAAGGATGACCTGCCAGGGAGACACAGCATCCATGGAGGCGAATATCCTGAACGAATACGACAAGATCATTAAAAATATCAGCAATATTGAAAAAGTGGAGCATGTGGATAACAGGCTTATTTCCCTTATTGACCGGCGCATTGCTACTCTGTCAGGTAAAAGAAAAGCATCTGCTGATTATTATACAGCGCTGGAAACCCTTGGTAACGTCAGCGAGGATGATCCAAGATCAAAAGATCTGTACCATAATTTTATTTCAAAAATAAATATCCTCGATACACAGGACTCTTCATTTATCGAAGGCGTGAGTAAAGAGTTAAACAAAAAATACAGTTCAAAGTTCGAACTACCGGGGCCTTTCATTGTCAGGCCGGAAGTATTGTATGGAAACTGGACAGTTGACAGAAACAAATATTTAGATCTGAAAAAAGACAATACTTTTTCATTTATCATGGAGTCAGTAAATTATCCGGGAAAATGGTCTTTGAACGATCTGAACATGCAACTTAACTTCGATGATGGCAGCAGTATTGTCTATACTGTTAACTCGGGAAGCCAGAACTTCCTGATGGCTACCGATAATACCGGCAATGTACACTTCTTCTGCCGCTGATATTATTTAAAAAGATACCACTTAGAGGTAATGCCCCGAATGCATATTTTCTCTAACTTCAACCGATAACATTCGGATCATGCTGGTAAAAACTTTTGGCAGCGCTGTGTATGGTGTGGAAGCTATTTCCATCACCATAGAAGTGAATATGATGGCCACGGCCAAAGATCCATTGATCGTAGGTCTTCCTGATAATGCCGTAAAAGAAAGTTTGCAACGGGTGGAAAGTACCATCAAGACCAACGGCTTTATGATGCCACGAACAAAAATCGTGGTCAACCTCGCTCCGGCCGATATAAAAAAAAGCGGAACGGCTTTTGATCTTCCCATTGCATTAGGAATTCTTGGTTCTTCCGCACAACTCAATAACTGCGATGCATTGAATCAATATGTAATAATGGGAGAATTAAGTCTCGATGGTGAAGTAAGGCCGATTAAGGGAGCGCTGCCCATTGCTATCCAGGCAAGAAAAGAAGGATTCAAAGGATTGATTGTTCCCAAAACAAATGCAAGAGAAGCAGGAATGGTGAATAACATCAATGTATATGGTGTTACTCATATCAAAGAAGTAATTGATTTTTTTGAAAACGATGAAAAGGGTTTAGCAGCAACGATTATAAATACTAGAGAAGAGTTTTTTCATTCTCAATCAGATTTTGAAATTGATTTTGCTGATGTAAAAGGACAGGAAAATATCAAAAGAGCGCTGGAGATAGCCGCAGCAGGTGGACATAATGCCATATTAATTGGCCCGCCGGGAGCCGGAAAAACGATGCTGGCAAAAAGATTACCCACCATTTTACCGCCACTTACTTTGCAGGAAGCATTGGAGACCACAAAAATTCATTCCGTAGCAGGAAAGTTGCCGGAAAATTCTACGCTCATTTCCAAACGTCCTTTCCGCTCTCCGCATCATACTATCAGTGATGTAGCGCTTGTCGGTGGCGGAGGCATCCCTCAGCCCGGCGAAATTTCATTGGCACATAATGGTGTTTTGTTTTTAGATGAATTACCGGAATTTAAAAGAACCGTGCTGGAAGTGATGCGCCAGCCTATGGAAGAAAGAAGGGTAACTATTTCAAGAGCAAAAGTGGCTGTTGATTTTCCTGCCAGCTTTATGCTGGTCGCCTCCATGAATCCTTGCCCCTGTGGATATTATAATCACCCGGAAAGAGAATGTACCTGTCCACCCGGCGCCGTTCAGAAATATCTGAATAAAATTTCAGGGCCATTACTGGATCGTATTGACCTGCATGTGGAAGTAACCCCTGTTCCTTTCAGCGAATTATCCTCGATCAAAACATCGGAGACATCTTCTTCCATTCGGGACCGGGTTATCAAAGCAAGGGAAGTGCAGGCAGAGCGTTATAAAAATTATCCCGGTATTTATTGCAATGCACAAATAAGCAGTAAAATGCTGAAAGAAATTTGTGTGATAGATAAAGTAGGACAAAATTTATTAAAAGCGGCTATGGAAAAATTGAATTTATCTGCGAGAGCTTATGACAGAATTTTAAAGGTATCCCGTACTATTGCGGATATCTCAGCAAGTGAAAACATAAAGCCCGAACATCTTGCAGAAGCGATACAATACCGGAGTCTTGACAGGGAAGGTTGGGCAGGGTGAGTAGTGAGAGAATGAGAAGGTGAGAGGGTGAGAGTGAGGTTTGAGGAATTTTTAGTTATGTATTTTAAAGGTAACGCTATGACAAATGCTGAATTTAATGAGATGTTCCGGAAACGGACAAAAGACTTTGGCGTGAGGGTATTGAAATTTTTAAGCACAATCCCGTTTAATACTGCTACAAAAATTATGACATACCAGTTTGGGAAATCAGGAACATCAGTTGGAGCTAATTTCCGTGCTTTTTGTCGTGGCAGGTCGAAAGCTGAGAAATATTCAAAAATTTGTATTGTGGTAGAAGAAGCGGATGAATGTGTTTATTGGATTGAGCTTTTTGAAGAAACCGGTTTTGGAGACAAAAAAGAATTGAAATGGCTGGCAACCGAATCACTCGAAATTTTGAAGGTCTGCTCCAAAATAAAATCATCCCTCGCCCTATAATCTCTCACCTCTCACCCTCTCACCCTCTCACCCTCTCACTCTCTCATTCTCTCACCTCTCACTCTCTCACCTCTCACCCTCTCTCACTTCCTTCTTTCTCTGCTATTTTGTCTTTTTTTCCGAACTTGTACGATGTTTGCAGTTTGATCTGCTTTCATTTCAACCATACTGATATTTATGAAGATCCTTTTCAGGTACCTGAAACCGCTTAAATTGCTTGTGTTCCTGGTAATGGCCTTGGCTGCCATCAATATCGGCTTTTCCCTGATAGATCCAATCCTTTTTGGGAAAATGATCAACCTGGCCAATGCATACATCATCCATAATTTTGATCCCAACCGTTTTTTCAACTCGTTTACCTGGCAACAGCCGGGTGTGTGGCTCCTGGTGATCGCTTCGATCACTGTGGCTATGATCAGCCGCCTGGCAAAAAATTTTCAGGATTATTTTTTAAACGTGGTGATCCAGAAATTCGGTGCCAAAGTTTTTACGGATGGCCTTCAGCATGCCATGAAACTGCCTTACCAGGAGTTTGAAGACCAACGCAGCGGGGAAACGCTTTCCATCCTGACAAAGGTCCGGGGCGATGTGGAAAAATTCATGATCAATTTCATGAATATTCTTTTTGGAGTGTTTGTAGGAATATTGTTCGTATTCATTTATGCAGCTATTTTTATTCACTGGAGTGTCCCGCTGGCTTACCTCGGAGGCATCAGCATACTCACGGTGATCACGAATATTCTCAGTAAAAAGATCAAGACGATCCAGCGAAAAATTGTTGACGAAACCACATCGCTGGCAGGATCAACCACAGAATCACTGCGCAATATTGAACTGGTAAAAAGCCTGGGGCTGACACACCAGGAAGTGGAACGCCTGAATAAAAACACCTATAAAATCCTGGGGCTTGAACTCACTAAAGTAAAACGTATCCGCAGCATCAGCTTCATCCAGGGTACTATGGTCAATACGCTGAGACAGGTCATCCTTTTCATATTAATGTGGCTGATCTTTCACAACCGGATGGATGCCGGCCAACTGGTGACGATGCAGATCTTTTCTTTTTTTGTTTTTGGCCCTTTGCAGGAAATCGGGAACATCCTCCTCTCTTATCGTGAAGCGGAAGCTTCGCTCAACAATTTTGATGAGTTGATGAAAAAAACTCCTGAAACAGAACCAGCACACCCGAAACATCTTGGCGCCATTGAAACCTTGTCCTTCAAAAATGTTTCTTTTCAGCATCGGACCGCCTCACAAAAAGCGATCAATGGCATCAGCTTCGATGTCCGGGTGGGAGAAACCATCGCTTTTGTCGGGCCCAGCGGCAGTGGCAAGACCACATTGATGAAATTATTAGTAGGATTGTACCGGCCCCAGCAGGGAAAAATTTTATACAACAATTCAGATGAAACAGAAATAAAGTTTGATGACCTGAGAAACCAGATCGGGTTTGTAACCCAGGAAACGAATTTATTCAGCGGCACCATCAAAGAAAATTTATTGTTTGTCAATCCCGGCGCCAATGATGAGGATCTGAATGATGCTTTGAACAAAGCATCCTGCCAGAACCTGCTGGAAAGAGCAGAAAAAGGTTTGGATACAATGATCGGTGAAGGCGGATTGAAACTGAGCGGTGGCGAAAAGCAACGTTTATCCATTGCCCGTGCATTGCTCCGTCACCCGAAACTGTTATTGTTTGATGAAGCCACTTCGGCTTTGGATTCTTTGACTGAAGAAGAGATCACTGATACCATCAGGGAGATCTCGCAGGAAGGCACCCAGATCACCATACTGATCGCTCACCGCTTGTCCACCATCATGCATGCAGACCGTATCTATGTACTGGAGAAAGGAGAAGTGGTGGAAACAGGAACACATTCCACCCTGCTGGAAGAAAAAGGATTGTATTATGCCATGTGGCGCCAGCAGATTGGTGAAAGAAAGGCGAAAGTGATTGCCGTGTAAGTGAAGCCGGTTACCGGTTGCAGGTCTCAGGTTTCGGATGATTGATTGATTGATTATTTATTATTGATTATTAAAAATCTTTTAAGTACGATATTTTATTTCTTTGAGTAAATTCATAAATAGCAAATCCTAATGCGAAAAATCTTTTTCTCCCTCTTATCGTTTTTGCTTGTTTTCACAAATGTTTACAGTCAAAATGTTTTACCAACCCAACCCAAAGGAGAAATCATTTACCATGTATTTCAACGCAGTTTTTATGACAGTAATGGTGATCTCAACGGAGACCTGAATGGCCTGAAAGAAAAGCTGGATTATCTTCAGGAACTTGGTGTTACTTCCATTTTGCTTTTACCCTTCTTTGATTCCGATTGTTATCATAATTATTTTGCCAATGATTTTGAAAGAATTGATCCGTCATTCGGAACGATGAACGATTACATCGCCCTGGTAAAAGAAGTTCACCGGAGGGGAATGAAAATCTATCTTGACATGGAAACACAATATGTCACTGATAAACACATTTGGTGGAAAGATGCAGTAGGTAATTTAAAATCACCTTATAGTAATTACATCCTGTTTCAGGATTCAGCTCATACCAAACCTTCCACTATAGTTTATAATATAACGGAACTGGATACTTATGACGGGAAAAAAATAAAACTCACAACAGTTAATCTGAAAAGTAAAGAAGTTCTTGACTACAATATAAAACTGTTCTCCTTCTTTGCCGATCCGGATAAAGACGGAGTCTTTGATGATGGCGCTGATGGTTTCCGGCTCGATCACATGATGGACGACCTGGATAATAAACCTGAACTCACCAACCTGTTTGCTGATTTCTGGACGCCACTGATCCGGCAGATAAAAAAAATAAATCCAAAAATCAAATTCATTGCCGAGCAGGCCAACTGGCTCGACTATGGTTTTGATTATTTTAAAAAAGCAGATGTGGACATGGTGTTTGGTTTCTGGCTTACCTGGTCCATCACTTCTCTCAACAAAGAACAGATCACAAAAAGAGCAGATACTATTCTGGGTATGACACCGAAAGGGAAAGAACAAATAATTTTTCTCGAAAACCACGACATTGACCGTTCGGCAAGCACTCTTAAAAAAGATCCTTTGAAAGAAAAAGCAGCCGCTGCCATTTATCTTTTGATCGGTGGCACTCCTTCTGTTTATTACGGGCAGGAACTTGGCATGTTTGGCAAAGGGATAACCGGTGCCGCCGCCAATACAGACGGCAAAGATATTCCACGCAGGGAAGCATTTGAATGGTACCGTTCAGACAGCAATAAAGGAATGGCGGTCTGGTATAAAGACTCAGGTCCATGGTGGGATCACAGAAACATTATTCCTAATGACGGGATTTCCCTGGAAGAAGAACGATCCGGCAAAAATTCATTGTTCAATTTTTATAAAACACTGATCCGGCTCAGGAAAGGTAATCCCGCACTTTCTTACGGAAGTTATCAGACCATAAATAATAATAACGATTCCGTTTTGACTTTTTTAAGAAGCGATGGAATAAATAAAGTGCTGGTTGCGGCAAATCTTTCCGGAGAAATTCAAAAAGTAAAACCTGAGCTTAAAGCCCGGAAATTTTCCATTCTCTTCGGTAATATCAGATTCAAAAAGAAAGGATTTAAACTGAAGCCTTACGAAATTGCAGTATGGTCAACCAGGTAATTATGAAAAGCGGATTTCAAAGAATATCATTAGGAGATATAAAACCATGTGGTTGGATCAAAGAACAAATGCAGAAAGATCTCAACGGGTTTGTAGGCCATCTGGACCGGCTGGCGCCTGATCTTTTTATTAAAGACAAAATTTATGGAAAAGACAGGCTGACCAGAAATATAAGATCAAAAAGTGTAGGTAACCTGCAGGGGCAGGATGAATGGAGCCGGCAATATTTATGGTGGAACAGTGAAAGCCAGTCGAACTGGCTGGATGGTTATATGAGGCATGCCTTTTTGCTGAATAATAAAATACACCTGGCCAGAATCAAAAAACAAATCGGTTATTTTCTTTCCACCCAGGATAAGGATGGATACATCGGGATCTATGCACCCAACCTGCGTTATCATTTCACCGGGGAAAACGGAGAACTCTGGTCAAAGACAACTTTGTACCGTGCTTTGGCCGGTTATTATGAAGCCACAAAAAATAAGAAGGTCTTGCAAGCCATGATCCGTGCCGTGAAAAATGTAATGAAGAAATACCCGGCTCCGGCATCTTCACCATTTTCATTCAATAAACCTTATGCAGGCGTTAGCCATGGCCTGATGCTTACCGATGTACTGAATGAGTTGTACCGGTTCACCGGTGATAAAACCTACACAGAGTATGCTGCATTTTTATTCAGCGATTACAACAGGGAAGATGTAAGTGAAAAAGATGTCCAGTTAAAAAACATCCTGAATAAAAAATATAAACTTGCCGGCCATGGCGTTCACACATACGAGCATCTCCGGTCATTAGCCTCGGCGTATTTTACGACCGGCAATTCCCAATTAAAAAAAGCTCTTTCTGTCTATCTGAAAAGAATAGAAAGTGCTACTACCGCTACCGGCGGCCCGATAGGTGATGAATGGATCCTGGGCCGCAAGGCAAACGGAACGAACACCGGGTATGAATACTGTTCCATCCATGAGCTGATGGATTCATATCTTTTTCTCCTTCAGAAAACAGGTAATCTTCAGTTTGCAGACAAAGCAGAAAAAATATTTTTTAATGCTGCACAAGGTTCCAGGAACCCCGTTCACAGTTCCATTGCCTATCTGAAAACAGATAATTCTTATGAAATGTGCGGAACAAAAAACGGGTTAAAAGAGAAGATCAAAAAACAAACCCGTTATAAATATTCGCCTGTACATCAGGACGTGGCTGTTTGTTGTGTTCCCAATGCAGGAAGGATAACTCCATACTTTATACAGAATATGTGGATGAAAGATGATGAGGGGCTAATCGCTTGCCTTTTTGGACCCAATGAATCAGCCATAAATTTTAAGGGGAAAAATATTTTTATCAGGGAAACCACATCCTATCCTTTTGACTTTACCATCAATTTTGAAATCGAGGTGGAACATCCTGTTGAATTTACTCTGAAAATCAGAAAGCCGGGCTGGTCAAAAGCAGTAACAGCAGACATTTCATTTAAGGAAGAAAAAAGATTTATTGTCATACATAAAAAGTGGAAGGGAAAAGAAACTTTTCAGATCACATTCACGCCTGCATTGAAAGTAAACCGTACTCATGACCGGGAAGTATATTTCTCTTACGGCCCTTTAGTGCTTGCACTCCCCATAGAAGCTGAAGAGATCATCACTAAAAAATATAATATACCGGAGTTCTATGACACACACTACAGACCAATATCATTAAAGCATTACCGGTATCGTAAAGGAAAAATAAAAAAAGAAAAAGGCCGTCTCGAATTTCGTGCGGAACTTTTTAATACCCGATCACGAAAAACAGAACATGTTATACTTGTTCCGGTAGGAAAAACAATCCTCAGGCAGGTCACGTTTAAAATCTGATCAAAAGACACCAAAAATTTACTCAATATTCTCAATGATACCTGCAATGCCCTGTCCTCCTCCGACACAGGCAGTTACCATTCCGTATTTTTTATTCAGCCGTTTCATATCATGAAGTATCTGGATGGTAAGTTTACACCCGGTGCATCCCAATGGGTGTCCTAAAGCAATGGCGCCGCCGTTGATATTCACTTTAGAAGGATCAAGCCCCACTTCTTTGATCACTGTGAGCGATTGGGAAGCGAAAGCTTCATTCAATTCCACCAGGTCAATATCCGAAAGGCTCATCCCTGATTGCTTCAATACTTTTGGTATAGCAGCTATAGGCCCGATGCCCATGATACGGGGATTCACACCGGCAACGGAACAAGCTACTACCCTTCCGATTGGTTTTAACTTCAGTTCATTCATCATCTTTTCGCCCATCACTATTACAAAAGCAGCTCCATCTGATGTCTGCGAAGAATTGCCTGCAGTGACAGAACCACCGGCTGCGAATACAGGTTTTAATCTTGCCAATGCTTCCATGGAAGTGTCTGCTCTCGGCCCTTCATCCGTATCCATCACATAATTCCTTTTCTGTTTTTTACCTTTCTCATCTACATATACTTCTTCCACATTGATAGGCAGTATCCCGCTTGTAAAGTATCCGTTTTTGATTGCATGAAGTGCTTTCTGATGGGAATGGAATGAAAATTCATCCTGTGCTTCCCTGCTTACATGATACTCTTTTGCCACTGCTTCTGCAGTCAATCCCATGCTGAGATAATAATCAGGTTCATCTTTTGCAATGGAATAGGAAGGAACTGTCTTCCATCCCGCCGTAGGAACCAGGCTCATACTCTCCGTACCACCTGCTATGATGCATTCTGCCAGCCCCATACGAATCTTGGCTGTTGCAATAGCGATCGTTTCCAATCCTGATGCACAATAACGGTTAACCGTCATTCCGGGAGTGTCAAATCCTAAAGCTCTTGCAGCAATGATGCGCCCTATCTGCAATCCCTGTTCTGCTTCAGGAACAGCATTACCCACGATCACATCATCCACCTGTTTTGCCTGTAATTGAGGAACAGATGCCATCAATCCTTTAATAACTTCAATCGCCAGATCATCCGGCCTGTAAAAACGAAACTTGCCTCTTTTGGATTTTCCAACTGCCGTACGGTATCCTGCTACTATATACGCTTCCTGCATGAAGAAAAGTTTTAAAGTTTAAGAAGTATAAAATGTAAATATCTTCAAAGTTAACAACAAAAATCATCCGTAAAAGTTCCGCTATCTTCGCTTCCCGGTATGTACAAATTGCTCCGAAACATCCTTTTTCTTTTCCCTCCCGAACGGGCACATTATTTTTCCATGAATTGCCTGAAGTTTCTCTGCAGTATCGGATTCGGAAAACTGTTAGCCAAATGCTATAAGCCCGGAATAAAAGATAATTTGAAATTTGAGATTGGGAACCTGGAATTTTCAAATCCAATAGGGCTTGGCGCCGGGTTCGATAAAAATGCAAAATACCTGAGAGAACTGGAAGTATTAGGTTTCGGATTTGTGGAAATCGGCACTGTTACTCCCAAACCGCAACCGGGAAATCCCAAACCGAGACTTTTCCGCTTACCAAAAGACAAGGCGCTGATCAATCGCATGGGATTTAATAATGACGGTGTTTCGGCAATAGCAAAAAGACTGAAAAAGTGGAGAGAAAAACATCCGGACAATAAATCTGCGAATGGTCAACTGATCCTCGGAGGAAATATCGGGAAAAATAAAACCACACCCAATGAAGAAGCATGGAAGGATTATGAGATCTGTTTTAAAGAGCTGCATCCATACGTGGATTATTTTGTAGTGAATGTAAGTTCTCCGAACACTCCGGGGCTTCGCGAATTGCAGGAAAAGGAATCCCTGAGAAAGATCTTATCACATTTGCAAAGCGAAAATTCAAAATTTAAAATTCAAAGGCCGATACTTCTCAAAATAGCTCCGGATCTGACTCCTGAACAACTGAATGATGTAATCGAGCTGGCAATAGAAATCAAACTGGACGGGATAGTGGCAACCAATACCACTATTTCGAGAGAGGGGTTAAGTAAAGAATCAAAAGTTAAAAGTCAAAAAGCAGGCAACGGCGGTTTAAGCGGAAAACCGCTGGCAAAAAGAAGTACGGAAATAGTAAAATACATTTCGGGAAAAACAGGAGGGAAAATTCCTGTCATTGCTTCGGGAGGAATCTTTACGGCAGAAGACGCAAAAGAAAAATTTGATGCCGGTGCATCATTGCTGCAGGTGTGGACCGGGTTTATTTACGAAGGTCCGGGAATCGTAAAGAAGATCAGCAAATATCTTTTTTGAACAGTTGTTTATTCCTTAATAATTTTTTTGAAGAGCATAATATTTCCGTAACTGCATTTTATGATATAAATGCCCGGGGAATATCGCTCCATGTTGACCGTTTGAGTTTGAGCAATAATATGTAGTTTTTGCATTCTTCTTCCCAGCAGGTCGGTGATTTCTATTGATCCTTTGTTTTGAAGTCCTTCAATTGTTACGGAGTTTAGAACGGGGTTTGGAAAAACATTAAACTTTGCATCAGAAGAATGTCCCAGCTTAATAACGCTGCTATATGTAAAAGTTCTGTCTATATCTGCCAGCTTCAGCCTATAAAACTGAACAGATACCTGCTGCAAAGTATCCGAATAAGAATAATGATTATTTCCGGGGCGATTGAGCGAAGGTAGTGTTCCGATTGCATAAAACCGGTTGCCATCATTGCTCCGTTCTATTATAAATTCTTTTGTATTGGTCTCGTTGCTGGTTTCCCAATACAATAAATTCTCAGTAGTAAGGTTTGTTCCGCTGAATGATATAAGCTTCAATGGAAGCGGTGTGGAATAAACAGCTTCAATATAAAGTCTCTTAACAGTTCCCGGACAGGGATCGCCAAATGTTGCGTTGTCAGCCATAATACTCGCAGAATTTTTTCCAACTAACAAAGATTCTACAACAGATTTACTGTTAGCTGCATGGCATCCCCCGATTGTGAAGCTTCCACAACTGCCATTGGGTGTGCCATAGCTTGCAAATGTCACGGAAATAAATACCTGCCCTGACGGAGCTGAAAGATTAACCGGACTGCCTTCATTTTCAGTTCCGCAGATGCTGGTTTGTGAAGAAGAGCTAAAACTCCATGCACTTAAAAACAAAATAAGAATACCGTTTCTCATTTCAGGATAAATATTAGGGTGTTAATTTTATTAAATCTTAAAGCGGAAGTTGCAATATAAAAAAACATGCACTTGCTTGTGCATGAGTCTTATCAACCGATGTGAAATACGATTATTTAAACAAAGAAATTCCGGTATTATTATTTCATTCAGCAAAATAATACCGGAATTATAATAACATCGTTCCCTGTGATCAGCTACTGTTTTTCCAGTAACCAGACCTGATAGCGATTAGGTTTTTGGCCGGGAATATTAGTGACACCGCATTTACCTCCCGACAGGCACTCAGCTCCTGCAGTTAAGATACAATGAGTATTAAAATTGTATAATACGTAAGCATTCTGTTTAATAGGGATCAGGTACCATGTATCTTCATCACCAAATGCTCCGAAAGGATAATTACCTGCTTTTTGCATCAGTACATTCGGAGTACTCCGTGCATCAGGCCCTCCCAGGTTTGGCTCTTTGATATCTGCTACCATCTTTGTCTGGCCGACAGTGAGGTAATAACCACCAGCCAGCTTATGTGTCAATTTAAATACAGTTCCTGTAGTACTGATCTGTAACTGGCTTTTGTCTGTTGCATTCCAATTCAGATATTTCTTTGTATTATTTCTGCTGAAACCATAGCATGAAATCTTATAGCTTGCCCCATCTGTGACCCCGGGCACAGTCCCTAACATATTGCTGGTATAATTTGTGGCAGCATTTATGAAATTAGCAACGGCATTCTCGATATCATCCATAGTATTAACCAATGGATTATTCAGATTTCCCTTTTGAATCTGTGGTGCGGAACAAGTGCCCTCTCCCTGTGCAGGCAGCGGGATATCCGGAGGTAAAGATGAATACGCCGATGATGGCAGCTTATTTCTGAGCCCTTTTAAAACCCAGGTGGGATGATGATAACAAAATGCGCCGCCACAACTGTATAAAGCTTCTAACTTAATAGTACTGCTTAGCCCAAGATTTAAAAGACCGCAAGCAAGTCTCATATCGTCCCAGACCGGAATTTGTTCTTCGCCTCTGTTCATCTTATTAAGATCGGCAAAATAATTTCTTTCGCCGGCTCTTGCGAATGAAAATGGTGGCATCTGAAAAGGCAGTGTGGGTATAGGGTCATCTGAAAATTCAAATCTCTGGATTCTGGACTTTCCTCCTAATTCACTGTTCAATTGATTAACAAAATCAACATCACCAGGATGGGGGCTTTCATAAACATAAACACCTTGTGCGGTGATTCCCCAATTCAGTTTTAATAACAATGCAAAGAGCTGTGCATGTGCTCCTCCGAGGCTGTGTCCGGCTATCCATACTTTTTTACCGGCGCCCCCATAACGGTTTTTTATTCTTGAAGCAACACTATCTGCAAAGTTTTCATAATTCAGACTTTCAATAAATCCTCTGTGTACTTGTCCGTTTATTTTAGGCCAGGTCCTTTTTAAAAATTTAAAGTCTGTCCCTATCCATTCGCCCCAATTATAACCAAACGAATTTATGGGGCTGTTCTCACTGATACAGGAAACCCGGTCTGTTGCCCTGAAAACAACATATACCGTAGTTGGTGTCGAAATAATAATTGCTTCGGGATCATAAGCATTGGGACTGCAACGGTATTGAAAATCAAAGATCACATTGCCTCCTGCCGTAACTACTACATTAGGTTCGCTCTCTGTTTTATTTATTGATTTAGTTATTACGTTAGGGATAACCTTGTTCTGAACACCTGCCAAAGATTCCTGAAGCTGCTGCGAAGGATTATAAAAAAGATATGAAACCTGCTGTGAAAATTTGCGGACAAATGTATCATTCCGGTGCTGGAAATATTTCACCCAATTACTGTTTTCAGACGGATAGGGAGCAGGTTCCCGAAATCTGAGATAATCGGGTGTTGACATGGTGGTCAGGTAAGATAGCAAATAGGCGTTTACCGCATTATAGCTGGTGGAATTTCTATTGAATTGCGTATTAAAACAATTTGTTCCGGATTGACTAAAACCCGGCATTACGCTAACCACTAACAAAAAAATTGAAGATAAAAGTGAGTATTTTTTCATTTTAAAAAGTTTTAAATTAATCGCTATTATCAGGAATTATAATCACAAAGACCCCAAAGCACAATAAGTTAAGCAGGATGCACAAGCTGCACCAGCACAAAGTCCAAAAGTTGCAAGAAGTAAAGGAGTTCCCAGTCCACCTGAAACTAATTCTAAAATAGCGGTAACTCCCCCACAAGCTACTATACCGGTTATACAAGATGTTTTGCAGTCAGCCTTAACTTTCATTTTACCGAACCAGGTATCTATAAGAACTGTATGATTACCTCCGTTTACACATTTGCTAAACTGCCTTCCGAAGCTATTAGCCTTTTTAATATCATTATTTTTATCAGCATAAAATTCTACAGATTCCATAAGGCTCTTTTCAACATCACTGATTCCTTTGGGATAAATTAAATAGGCTTTATAAACTTCATCGCCTATCTTCCTCCAAACCATAGAGCCGGTTTGAAAACTTTTATCGTTTACTGCTTTGGGGCTATAAAAATCAAAAACGCAAAATTCCACATCTACCGATTTTCCTGTTTTTTGGTCTTTCAAAACACCTTTAAATCCCCAGGAAGACTCTGCCACCCGCTTAAAGCCATTCCTCCCCATCTCTTTCAACAGTTTATCCCACCCCTTATCCTTGCTATTATCCTCCCATTTCAATTTTAAGTCTGAGGCTGAAAGGTTTTTCGTTTTCAAATCTGCATCCTGAGAAAAAAGTTCTGACCGGGATGCAAATACCAGAGAAAATATTAACAGCGTTGTGAACGCTTTTGCAATTCTGTTTTTCATATTGATCTGTTTTAAATAATGAAATATTTTACAATGTCCATTTTCTCCTTTTAAAATTTTTCCCTATCACAATATGATCATCTCATCATACAGGAAAGTGTGATAATAGGAGCAAACGTTTTGAATTTCCAGTTTGAATCAAAAACAGAACGCAGCCCGTAACTGATTATTCCGCCCCGGTACATCCGCCAGTCACCGCCAAATGTCACGGTATTGGGATTAACCACATCCCAATTCAAAGAAGAGCTGACCACTTCGCTATTTACGGGAACCTCATACGCTCCATCAAGACACCCTTTTGCAGAATTAACTTTTTTTCGTTCGTACAATATTTCAGCAAAAAAAGTATGAATTGACCCGCCATAGCGGAAATTTAGTCCCATGCTGAAGAGTGAATTATTACCGATGGCAGTTTGAGGAGTTTCAACATCAGTTGACAGGTCTTTCAGAAGGAAATCAACCTGATCCTGATACCAAAACATTCTGAAAAGACCTGATACCAGAATTTTATTTCCTATACCCATATTACCATTAATCCATGCACCCCACCCGGTACTCCTGCTGTTTTTTCTCATGCCGAAAGTTGCTGCGCTATCAGACATAAATGTGTACATTCTGCCAAAAGCCACATCCAACGATGATGAATTCCAGTATTCGCCAACAAATATTTTTGCACGTTCATTGATCTCTGCCATTCTCCTGGAATGCAAGGTGCTCAATTGTTCTTCAATAGTTTTTATCTGCACCCGCAAAGCCGGTTTCTCAAGAATATTTTTAATGGTATCAAGTTTTTCTTTGACCTCTTTAAGCTGTTGCTGCAGATTCTTTTTTTCACTTATATATTTTAAACCGATGTCTTCATACAATTCTTTTTCCATCAACGGATCTTTTTGCCTGAAAACATTAAATTTTATGGCTCCGCCGACTCGCCTGTAGCTGTTGGCATCCTGAATGGTACCCAGTGATAAATCAATTGATGCCAGCCGTCTCATCAGGTTGGAAGCTGACTGGTATTTACTTAAATCCCTTTTATTAAAAAATATCTCCCAGATTGGTTGTGATTGAATTGCGAAATTCGGATTGATCCCATACCTTAACGACCAGTCCACTTTAAAATCTTTTATATCTGCTGTACGGGTTATCTGAGAGGGAGATGCTCCCATCAGATCAAAAGCAGGAGAAGGAGAAATCGCCAGTTCCTTGGGTGATATTCTTCCCGCAATGGTTTCAAGTTCCTGGCACTGCGGAGCTTTTATTATTGCAAGGGAGATGATTGACAAAAAAAGAATCTTTTTCATATTGAAATTCCGTTTTCTATTAACCGGAAGGTTAATACGATTGATACGCAATAGAATTTTTTTCAAATGTTTACCCGGTAAAAGAAGGCGTAAATGTAAGATCCGAATTAAGGCAGGACAATTGCTAAACTTAGTGATAGGGTGAGAACGGCTATACGATTTTATTCTTTAATGCCAGAGAAACAGCTTCCCCCAGGGAATGAACGTGCAGCTTTTCATAAATGCTTTTTATATGTGCGTTTACTGTAAAATAACTGATACCTAACTTATCCGCTACCATTTTATAACTCATCCCTTCGGATAAATATTTCAATACTTCTTTTTCCTTAGGTGTAAGATTATAATTCTTCTTTTCGTCATTCTGCCGGTTAAAATACTGAATTACCCTTAAAGCCACTGAAGGAGTCATATAGGCACCTCCTTTATAAACTTCTTCAATACATTGTGTGATCTTTTCAGCAGGTGTGTTTTTCAAAATATATCCCTCGGCACCTCCCTGGAGGCAAGCAAATATCTTTACTTCATCTTCATAAACAGTTTGCATAATTATTTTGATCTGCGGAAAATTCTTCTTGATAAGACTGACACCGCTTATGCCATCCACATTGGGCATTTCTATATCCATGAGTACAATATCCGGCTTAAATTGTTTCATATCCTCTACCACATGGCTGCAATCGGGGAAATCAGCTACACACCGGGTGCCCTCTGTGAGTGACAACAACGCTTTCAAACTTTCGCAGCGTTGTTTATTATCATCATATATTACAACCTGGATCAATTTCCGAATCTACTAATTTAATTATGCCGGCTACTCACTAATACTAGTGATAGGAATATTGCATTGGATCGCAGTACCGCAGCCTTCTGTGGATTTGACCGAAAAAAGGCCTCCCAGTGTTTCTGTCCTCTTCTTCATGTTTGACAAGCCATGGCCCGAACTTATTTCCTGGTGATAGAAACCCTTTCCATTGTCCGTAATCAACAACTGAAGAAATTCTTCAGATAAAGATAATTTCACCAAAGCGCTTGTTGCTTCACTGTATTTAGCCATGTTATTCATGGCTTCCCTGGCTATCCGCAGAATATCTTTTTTTGCTTCAATATTCATCAGTCTTTTTTCGGCTTCTTTATCTATCTGATAAACACAATTGATATTGACCGGGGTCAGGAACTCATATCCATAATTCTTTAATTTCCCTTCCAACGAGGCTTCCCTGGCATTATTGGTATGAATTGCCCATACCAGGTCGCTCATTGTTTCCATAACTTTAAAAGTACTTTGATTGATATGTTGCAATATTTCCAGTGTTCTTTGCGGATCCCTGGCCATAATTTTTGATGCTACTGAAGAAAAAATATGAATACTGCTGAGAGTGGCACCCACTTCATCATGCAGATCCTGGGCTATACGATCTCTTTCCTTTTCACGGGTTTCAATTATAGCTCTCATCTTATCCAATTCTTTTTCTTTAATCTCAGCATCTTTCTGAATTATCCATTGCAATGACTTTTCTTTTTCTTCATACTCCTTACGAATCTGGTAGCCAATGGCTGCAGAGAAAAATATTATATCCGTAAAATACCCGAACATGAGCCATGAAATGGCGCCCATCATAAAGGTTCCAGGAAAAAATACGTTAATAAGAAAAGAGATTAATCCAAACAAGAGCATTGAAGCAGCACCTGCCCCAATGTATCTGAAAAAAGGAGTCTTTCTTCGTTGCAATACAATAATTAATAATAAAGAACCCAGCAATAACAGATATAACCGGGGAACCATTCTCAGCAAGCCGTATAATTCTATATTTTCATAGTTAGAATGTAATAATGTTGAATTGATCACCAGATACCCCAGGATTACATAAGGAGTAATACGCACAAACAGAAAGGAATATTTGTCTTTGATGCGATCTAATGACATTGCAAATGCCATAAATCTTATATACATGATAAATGAGACCATAGGTAATATCTCATCAAGATTGATCCTGACAAAAGAATTTTCCTTCGGATCAATTACCGGTGAAATGACCCGGAAAAAGCAATATAAAAAAGTAGGCCAGAGGTAAATACTGTATAAGGCAAGAAGCCGGCTTCTTCTCTGAATGTACAGTACCGTATGATAAATAGAAACCATCAGAACGGCTCCTGTAACAAGCAGTGTTACCGAAAAGTCAATACTAATGCCATTTAACATGCCATAAATTACAACTTTTTACATATTAAGGAATCAATTCATGAGCTTTATCGCTGCAACCACACCCGCAGTTTCTGTCCGCAGTCTCGTTTCTCCTAATGAAACAGGAATAAAATTATTTTCCAGTGCCAGTTGAATTTCTCTTTCGGTAAAATCCCCTTCGGGCCCGATCAGGATGGCAGCAGATCCGTTAACGGATCTTTGTCCTAACTGCTTCTTTTTCCCTTCGGCACAATGAGCAATAAATTTCTGATCACATTGAATTGCGGTGATCGCCTTATTAAACAACAGAGGCTCATGAAGCACCGGTAACCGGCACTGCTGACTTTGAAGCATGGCACTGATGCAAATGGCATTCAATCTTTCAAAACGGAATTTTTCTTTTTCTGTCCTGACGCAGATCAGAGGAATAATTTCAGAAACACCGATCTCCGTTGCTTTTTCCAGAAACCATTCAAAGCGATTGGTGTTTTTTAATAATGAAATGGCAACAGTGATATCCGGGGTTGCCGGCTTCCGGATAGCGGTTTCTTTCACTTCAGCCTTACAATGTTTTTTATGAGTTTCAAGAACTGCACAAGTGACCAGGTTGTCTTTTCCATCTGTAATATTGATATTCTCTCCTTCTTGCATCCGTAACACTCGGGCAATATGTTTGGAAGTATCTTCATCAAGGGATATCACTTTTTTTGAAGGATCAAATTGAGCTATATAAAAAAAAGGTGCAGGCATAAAGGGAGAGCCCTGCAAACTGGCAGGGAAAATCTGTAATCTCAATTCGTTTATTAAAAATCAGAAAGGTGTTTCTTCATCTTCACTGTAAGGAATATCATTCATTTTACTTCCTGTCTGCATATACAATTTTGCATCGCCGCCATCAATATCAGAGACGGGTTTCCAGTTTCCCGGTAATCCCGGTCCGGCAAGACCGCCTCCATCGTCTTCCACGAATTTCTGAATATGCAGCAGTGCCCTGAGCTTGATTGTTTCCAAAGTACCGTTCCTGTGTTTTGCAATCCGCACCATGGTTTCACCACGATTGTTCTCCCCCATTTCATTGGTAGTAATATCATAATATTCCGGGCGGTAAAGGAACATAACCAGATCAGCATCCTGCTCAATAGCGCCGGACTCACGCAGGTCGCTGAGCTGAGGCATCTTGGTACCGTCTTTGGCGCCCCGCTTTTCCACTTCACGGCTCAGCTGGGACAATGCGATGATCGGAACTTCCAGTTCTTTTGCCAATGCTTTAAGATTTCTTGAAATATTGCTGATCTCCTGCTCCCTGTTGGATTGGCGGTTATCTCCGGTGCCGCTCATAAGCTGCAGGTAATCTATAATGATCAACCCGATATTATGCATATTTTTTAGCCTGCGGCATTTTGCACGGAGTTCAAAGATGTTCAGTGCCGCAGTATCATCAATAAAAATCGGAGCCCTGGATAATTTTTGAATTCCTCTTGCATACAATTGCTTCATTTCATGTTCTTCCATCTTTCCTCTTGCAATTTTATCCAGCCAAATCTCACTTTCAGCTGAAAGGATACGCTGCACTAATTGGCCTGCACTCATTTCCAAAGAAAACAAGGCAACAGGTGTCTGCTTATTCTTATTCATTGCAGCATTACGGGCAAGGTTAAGGGCAAAAGCCGTCTTGCCGACAGCTGGCCTTGCCGCTAAAATGATCAGGTCGGTGTTTTGCCATCCGTGAGTGACATGATCCAGTGAAGAAAATCCGCTGGGCACACCGGTTACATCTTCATTTTTATGGCGCAAATCTTCTATTCGCTGAATTGTTTTTACCAAAACGGAATCTATCTTATCAAAATTTTTGCGCAAATGGTTATTGGTGATCTCGAACAATTTGCTTTCTGCTTCATCCAGCAAATCAAAAATATCGGTTGAATCCTCATAAGCATCACCGATTATTTCACCGCTAATGCGAATAAGCTCTCGCTGAATAAACTTTTGCAGGATGATTCTGGAATGAGCTTCAATATTGGCAGCAGAGACCACTGCATTGGTAAGCTTGGTTACATAATATGGACCCCCTACCAGGTCCAGCTCTTCTTTGCTCCTCAACTCTTCTACTACTGTGAGTATATCGATCGGCTGGCTTTTTTTCACCAGGCTGTGCATCGCATTGAAAATGCGCTGGTGTGCCTCTACATAAAAACATTCTGGCTTGAGAATTTCAACAACTGTATCAAACGCATTTTTTTCCAGCATCATGGCCCCCAGCACTGCTTCTTCAAGGTCTTTTGCCTGTGGTGGCACTTTTCCGTAAACCATTGTGCTCAGGTCAAGTGAAGATTTCCGTCTTTGTTTCCTGTCTTTGTTTAAATTAGTCAGATCCATGTTCCCTTACAACGATAAAAAGTTAAACCATTAGTTACTCACCAATGACCACCGGGTTAGTCTGCCTTGAACATCGGGCAGTTATTCCAGCCTTATTTCAGAAAAATTCTTTTCAACAAAGGAATTGTTCCCATCAGTCAGAGCAGCGAATATAAAAGGTGAATGCGATTGAAAAAATTTTTTCTTTCTTCACTATTTCTTCACCGGGTGCCTGAAGGTTATCCACAAGTCCTGTTTTTCTATCCCTGCGATCTATTCGAATTTAAGAAAAAAGAAATATACTATCAGGAATAAAAGAACACAGGTGTGAAAAAAAAATTACTGAGCCTCAATACCTTTTACCTGGCCCGTACAATAAATGAATTATTGCGGAGTTATTATCCATATTTTGATCCTTTCGTACCAGGAACTGCACTTTAATTACTAAAAGATAAACTATGAAAACTAACAAAACCGGGAGCTATTCCCGACCTGTTCTTACCCAGTCACAAACCAATGCCACATTATGGATTGGTCACCTGCAGACAGACCCTACTGATCACTTCGGGGGGCAAACTTTTCGCTGCCCTTCTGAAGGCACGCTGGATAATATCCAGTTATTTTCATCAGCAGTACAATACCCGGGTGAAGTTACACTGACCGTTCACGAATTTGATCCAAAAACAAAGACCTGGGGCGTTGCTATAGGAAGTTCAGGCCTGGTGATCAGCAAGGGCGATTATGACCGTTGGATCCGCTTTGACCTTACCCCGGTTCCGTTGGAAAAAGATGTTGTGTATGGCTTTCGCCTGCAATCGGAAAATGCATTGATTGCATTAGGCGAAGCCGCAAGCGGAGCAAAACAACCTTTCCCGTTTGGGCATGAATGGAAAGCAGATTCAAAAAATGAAAGAGGCCATTATTTTTCATATTTCAGCCTTGCATTTAAAATAGAAATGTGTGCCTGAAATTTCAAGATCCGGAAAAAATAACATGCCCCGCCATTGCGGGGTTTGTTTTTTAAATACATCCCTCATTAATACCAGGCAATAATTCTGATTCCGCTACCGGCGCTACGCCTTGTCAAACGGCACCAGTACAAGTCAATTCACTTAACAGCTTTCCTTTATCTTCGCAGCTATTAATGAACTGAATACATGACGATCTCTTACAAATGGCTGAGTGAATATCTCCCTGTAAAAATTGAACTTGAACGTTTAAGTAAAATTCTGACCTCGATTGGCCTGGAAGTGGAGTCATTGGAAAAATATGAAGAAATAAAAGGAGGACTTAAAGGATTAGTGGTTGGCGAGGTTCTGGAAGTAGAAAAACATCCAAACGCCGATAAATTAAAGCTTACAAAAGTTGAAATAAGCGCTGCTGAACCATTGTCAATAGTTTGTGGCGCCCCGAATGTCGCTGCAGGACAAAAAGTAATAGTTGCCCCTGTCGGGGTTACCATTTATCCTGTTTCCGGTGAACCGATGATGATAAAAAGAGCAAAGATCCGAAGCGTGGAAAGCAATGGAATGATCTGCGCAGAAGACGAAGTGGGATTGGGCAATTCTCACGAAGGTATTTTGGTTTTACCCAAAGATCTGGAACCGGGCTCTCCCGTTTCTGAACATTACAAGCCTTATGAAGATTGGATATTTGAAATAGGGCTAACACCCAACCGGATGGATGCAATGAGCCATTGGGGAGTGGCGAGAGATGTATGTGCTTACCTGAGTCATCATGACAAAAAAGATATTAAAGCCAAAATCCCGTACAGTAATGGATTCAAAGTGGACAACACTTCACTAACCATTGATGTGAAGATAGAAAATACAACAGCATGCCCCCGTTATTCCGGTATCAGCATCTCTAATGTTACCATTGCAGCATCTCCCGGATGGCTGCAGCAAAAATTAAAAGCAATTGGTCTCAGGCCAATCAACAACCTCGTTGATATTACAAATTTTATTCTTCACGAAACCGGCCAGCCACTCCATGCATTTGATGCAGATGCCATTGAAGGAAAAAAGATTATAGTAAAGGATCTGCCGGAGAAAACCACCTTTATTACTTTGGATGAGAAAGAAAGAAAATTAAGTAATGAAGACCTGATGATATGCAACGCTGCAGAAGGAATGTGTATTGCAGGTGTTTTTGGAGGGCTTCGGAGCGGAGTCACAGCCAACACCAGAAATGTTTTCCTGGAGAGCGCCTGCTTTGATCCCGTAACAATCAGGAAGACTTCCTTTCGTCACGGATTGAGAACCGATGCTGCCACAAGGTTTGAAAAGGGAACGGATATTTCCGCTACAGTGAACGTGTTAAAGAGAGCCGCCACCCTGATCAGGGATATTTGCGGAGGCGCTATTACTTCAGATATAACAGATATCTATCCAAACCCGAAAGAGAAAGTTGAGATAACCCTGAAATACCATTACCTGAAAAAACTGAGCGGGAAAAATTATCATCCTGATGCAGTAAAAAATATTTTACTCGGGCTTGGTTTTGAGATCAAAAAAGAAGGGATAGATGAATTACGTGTGGCTGCTCCTTATCATAAGCCTGATATAAGCCTGCCCGCAGACATTGTCGAAGAAGTGTTGCGCATTGACGGGCTGGATAATATTGAAATTCCAAAATCAATTACCATCACTCCATCCATAGAAGAAAATTATTCCAGAGAGATTTTAAAAGAAAAGGTTTCAGGATATCTTACAGGTCTTGGTTTTAACGAGATCATGACTAACTCCATCACTAATGCTGCTCACTTTTCTGAAGAAGAATTGCAAAGTATGGTGAAAATGATCAACAGCCTGACGGCAGAGCTGAACATTTTGCGTCATTCATTATTTGAAACTTCTCTGGAAATCGTGGCGCATAACCTGAATCATAAAAGCAATTCCCTGAAACTTTTTGAATTCGGAAAATCCTATAGCACATCGGGCCCCGACAGTTTCTCTGAGTCGGAAAAACTGTGCATTCTCATTACGGGTAATGTCACTGAATCAAACTGGAAACATAAAACACAGCCGGCCGATTTTTTCTTCCTGAAAGGAGTTTTAGAGGGTTTATACAAATTACTGAATGTAATTCCCGATAAAATTGAACCCGTAACCGACCCTGACTTTGATAATCATATAATCTTCATCAAAAACGAAAAGATACTTGGAAAGCTCGGAAAGGCTAATAGAATATCTTTAGAAAAATTTGATATCAGGCAACCGGTATTTTATTCAGAACTCTATTGGGATTCGCTTTCCGGAAACGCCAACCGGCAGAGAAAAGCAATTAAGGAACTCCCCCGTTTCCCGGCAGTACAGCGTGATCTCGCAATTGTAGTAAAAGAACAGATGAAATTTGAATCGGTGGAAAGATTGGTGCAAAACATAGGGCTCGACAAATTGCAGGATCTCCATTTGTTTGATATATTCGAGAGTGAGAAATTAGGACCCGGTAAAAAATCCATGGCGATCAGTTTCACTTTCCTGGATGAAGAAAAAACACTTACGGATAAAGAGATAGACGGATGGATGAATCACATCATGTCAGCACTGGAAAAAGATCTGAACGCCGAGATCAGGAAATAAAAAAATAATCAGCAACTGTGAACTCTGCAGAACAACAACTGAAACGGATACACGAAAAACTCCAGCAATTGATGAAGACCTATGTTGCTTTGCAAAAAGAAAACAAACGGTTAACCCTGGAAATTGAAAAAGTGAAGACCTTCACAACACAGCAACAAAAAACTAATGACGACCTGCGGCAACAGCTGGATATTCTTAAACTAAGCACACATAAATTGAGCAATGATGACAAGAAGGAACTGGAAAAACGGATCAATTACTACCTGAAAGAAATTGACCGTTGCATTGCTTTACTGAATGAATAATTCAAACCCGCTTGACGAGTCTCATTTTCATCTCATCTTCTCCGTGAGAAAGTTCCAGTGTGTACACGCCATAAGGAAGATCATTCAAACCCGACCAGGTAAACTGCTCCCTGTCGTAGAGGTGATCCCTTTCTAATGTACTGCATACACTTCCTTTTTCATCTTTTAATACACCCCGCAGGCAATCGCCGGCAGGTGCTACTAATTCAAACTGTAGTACATCAATAAAAATTGATGATTTAACTTTGGCAAACATGGCAACAATTTTAGTTAACTATCGTTTCAGGGGGGAAGGATAACCTTTCAGCGGGAATGGACAGTTTTACCTATGTAATTTTTCAAAAGATTGGAGTATTTCCTGAAACAGGGCAACTAACTTAAATAATATTTTTGTAAATACCAAATCATGGAATCATTAATTGCAGCAACAGTGGTCATCGGTGACCGGTCATACAGAATCAAGATCCGCCCGGAAGATGAAGAAGTGGTACGAAAAACCATTAAAACCATCAATGACAAGATCCTTGAATTCCGGACCCAGTTTGCCGGAAAAGACATGCAGGATTACATTGCCATGGTGCTCGCCTGGTACGCTACAGAGCAAAATTCAGCCGTTGCAGCAGAGGTCGAAAAAATAAACCTTGAGGACCAGCTCAACAGCATTGAGAAAATACTCGATAACCAGCTTAAGGCTAATAGTTAGCACAATAATGGTAGTGCCCTTAAAGCCCGGATTCGTACTCTATCTTATTCAATTTTACCTATTTAGTTTCCTTTTGTATCTTCGTAAACCATAAAAACTTCCCTAATATGAAGTTTCTTAAAAATTACAGGATTGCACAACATTTAAACGAAAAAATTCATGGACCCAAATATTTTATTCATCATCATTGGTGTATCCGCCTTAATTGCTGGTATCATAGCGGGTAAGCTGGTTTTTGCTAAGAATACCCGTAAAAAAATAGAAGAAGCTGAACTTCAGGCACGCAATATCCAGAAAGAAGCAGAACTAAGAGCCGAGACATTCCAGAAGGAAAAAGAACTGGAAGCCAAGGAAAAGTTTGTCCAGTTGAGATCTGCCCATGATAAGGAAGTTTCTGAGCGTAACCGCAAGATCAGTGAAACCGAAAACAGGATTCGCCAAAAAGAGCAGTCTATAAATCAAAAAGAAGGCAACCTGGACCGCCAGATCAAGGAAAACGAAGTGATCAAGGGAAATCTTAACCGCCAGATCGAACTGGTAAATATAAAAAGGACAGAGCTGGAAAAACACCAGGAAGAACATATTCGCAGGCTGGAAAAGATTGCGGCGCTTTCAGCCGAAGAAGCAAAAACCCAATTGGTAGAAAGCCTGAAACATGAAGCTCAAACCCGGGCTTTGGCTTTGCAGCAGGAGATCATTGACGACGCAAAACAAAAAGCAAATAAAGAAGCCCGCAAGATCATCATTCAAACTATACAACGTACCGCTGCTGAACAGGCAATAGAAAATTCAATTACTGTTTTTAACCTGGAAAGCGATGAAATTAAAGGCCAGATTATCGGGCGTGAAGGCCGAAATATAAGGGCTATAGAAGCGGCTACCGGAGTTGACCTGATCGTAGATGATACCCCGGAAGCTATCTTGTTGTCCTGTTTCGATCCGCTCCGGCGTGAAATAGCAAGGTTGAGCCTGCAAAAGCTGGTAGCAGACGGACGTATTCACCCGGCTCGCATTGAAGAAGTAGTTGAAAAAACAAGAAAGCAATTAGAAGACCAGGTAATGGAGATCGGCGAAAGAACCATTATCGAACTTGGCATACATGGTTTGCACAAAGAACTGGTAAGAATGGTTGGAAGAATGAGATTCCGCTCATCCTATGGCCAGAACCTGCTGATGCATAGCCGTGAAACAGCTAATCTTTGTGCCATAATGGCTTCTGAACTCGGATTAAATCCCAAACTGGCCAAACGTGCCGGTCTATTGCACGATATTGGTAAAGTTCCGGATGAAGAGAGCGAACTGAGCCATGCCTTACTGGGAGCAAAGCTTGCAGAAAAATATGGAGAAAATCCCGCCGTGGTAAATGCAATCGGTGCCCATCATGATGAAATTGAAATGCAGTACGTCATTTCACCCATAGTACAGGCTTGTGACGCAATAAGCGGTGCCAGGCCCGGAGCCCGGCGTGAAATAATGCAGCAATACCTGCAGCGTATCAAAGACCTGGAGACTTTGGCGATGGGTTATACCGGAGTTGAAAAAGCCTATGCAATACAGGCCGGCAGGGAACTGAGGGTAATTGTGGAAGCAGATAAAGTCAGCGACCAGGACTCGGAAAAACTTTCTTTTGAAATTGCACAAAAGATCCAGGCTGAAATGACCTTCCCGGGGCAGATCAAAGTGACAGTGATCAGGGAGAAAAGAGCGGTAAATATTGCCCGCTAGTATTTAAAAGTCAAAGAAATTCAGAATTTCCAGTAAAACGGGATCCCGTTTTCAAGCTCCTGATCAGCCTTGCCGGTTCAGAATAAACTTTTTAGGATACAATCCTGAATTTTTTAACCGTTTCACCCTATCTTTGCGACCCCAAAAAGATACGATATGAATGCTATTAAATATGTTCACGAAAAGCTATCCGGCAATAAGGAATTCCCGCTTTTTAAAGCCGGGGATAATATAACTGTGAACTATAAGATCATCGAAGGAAATAAAGAGAGAATTCAGTCATTCAAAGGCGATGTGATCAAGCGCCAGGGGGTTGGTCATACTGCCAGTTTCACTGTCCGTAAGATATCTGACGGAATTGGCGTAGAAAGAGTATTCCCGCTTTATTCTCCCAATATCGACTCCATAGTTTTAAATAAAACAGGTCATGTACGCAGGGCAAAACTCTTCTACCAGCGTACCCGGAGTGGTAAGAGTGCAAGAATCCGTGAAAAAAGGATGACAACCAAAACAACTACAGCCACAGAATAGTTTTCATCATCATACATTAAAATATTTATAAACCCGGAATTTACCCGGGTTTTTTACTATGGGTTGTCCTTTAGTTAATGCCAAATTTATTGTTTCATTATTTTCAGTTACTTAGTATCTTTGAATCCTAATAAGCCAATTATATGATACATGCAACTTTACTGGGCGTTCTGGGTACCAATGAAATCATTGTAATCCTGATTATAGTGTTGCTTCTGTTTGGTGGCCGCAAAATTCCTGAACTGATGAGAGGTCTTGGAAAAGGAGTTCGTGAATTCAATGACGCCAAGAATAATGTGAAGAGAGAGATCGAAGAGAGTGCCAGCGATAAAAGCAGTTCTAATTAACTGACCACTTTTTTTCCTAACCTTTTTTTTCATAATAAATAGCTTTTGCTTTTGTTAGAATTTTCTTCTATTGAGCACTATCATGCCCAATTACAGCAGGAAGATATTACTTGTGAATTGGCCGTACAACACTATCTCCGGAAAATCAGGGACAGGAATCATTTAAATGCTTTTATTGAAATTTTTGAAACCGAGGCCCTGGAAAAATCCAGGGAACTGGATAAAAAGAGAATAAGCGGTGAACCGCTGAAAAAATTGCACGGCGTCATCATTGCGATCAAAGATGTAATCTGTTATAAAGATCACCAGGTATCTGCAGCCTCAGGCATTCTTAAAAACTTTACTTCAATCTATTCTGCAACAGCTGTTGAGAAGCTGTTGTCAGAAGATGCAATCATAATCGGAAGAACGAACTGCGATGAATTTGCTATGGGTTCTACGAATGAAAATTCAGCTTATGGAAAAGTGCTGAATGCCCTGGATGAAACCAGGGTGCCCGGGGGATCCTCAGGCGGTTCAGCAGTTGCAGTGCAGGCGGATCTCTGTATGCTATCATTAGGCAGCGATACCGGCGGTTCGGTACGTCAGCCTGCTGACTTCTGTGGTATTACAGGATTAAAACCTACTTATGGCAGGATATCCCGTTACGGACTGATTGCTTATGCTTCTTCATTTGACCAGATAGGAATCTTTGGAAAAAATATACCGGACATCAGCAAAGTTTTAGAAGTTATTTCCGGCCCTGATGAATATGACAGTACTGTTAGTCACCAACATTCATATTCCTGTTCAGTTCCGTTAAATAAAAAAGGAAAAATTCGTTTCGCCTATTTTCCTGAAGCATTGGAACATGCCTCTCTTGACACTGAGATAGCAACAGCCATAAAAAGATTTATCCAGGAATTGAGAGAGGAGGGTAATGAAGTTCACCCGATTTCATTTGACCTGCTTGATTACATCGTTCCTGCATACTATGTTCTTACTACTGCCGAAGCATCTTCCAATCTTTCCCGCTACGACGGAATAAAATACGGGTACCGGACTCCCCGGAAAGAAGTTGACTTAGAAGAGCTTTACAAATGTTCCAGGACTGAAGGTTTTGGTAAAGAAGTTAAGCGAAGGATAATGCTGGGTACATTCGTGCTCAGCTCCGGCTACTATGAAGCTTATTACACCCGTGCGCAAAAAGTCAGGAAGAAATTAGTGGATAAAACCAATGAAATTTTCATAAACTTCGACATGATCATCATTCCGGCAGCACCGGCCACAGCTTTTAAATCAGGAGAAAAAACAAACGATCCCGTTACCATGTATCTCGCCGATATTTATACTGTCATGGCAAACTTAACTGGTATTCCCGCCATCTCTATCCCCCTATTCCGGCACAGCAACGGGATGCCGTTCGGATTGCAATTGATGGCAAAGCGATTTAACGAATCATCGCTGTTACAATCTGCACATCATCTCATGAACCGAAAAATCGTTTCATAAAGAAAAGCCTACCGGGTTATAATGAAGATACATACGCCACATAGTTACCGGGCGTAAATGTATTATCCCCGGAAATTTCTTCAGCTTAAAATCAGTGCAGGATGGAACAGTTGAAAGTGAAACGTAATTACAAATGCATAAGCATTTTACAGTGTAACCGGTCAGAAATCCTCCTCTTCTTCATCATAGTTATCATCATCAAAAAGGTTCATATCCTTAAACTCATCATCTATTTTGAAGTCTTCATCTTCTTCAATCCCCTTTTTGGCAGCGCCACCTTTCTTACCTTTTGATTTAGGCATATCAAACTCTTCGAAATCAGGATCCCATTCTTCTTCTTCCTCCACTTTATCCCAATCATCCACTACATCTTCTTCACTATCTTCATCTTCATCATCTTTACTTTTCCCGGATGATGCTTTAACTCCTTTTTTGGAAGCAGTATCCATTTCCTCATCATCTTCGAGATCATCATCCTCTTCCAATTGTTTCCTGGATTTGGAAGACACTTTCTTAGAAGGTTCTTTACCGGAAGGGGTGCCGGTTTTCCCGGAAGGCTTTTTTTCTTTATCGGATTTTGATGCCATAGTATAACAGGATTAGTTGTGTAAAATTTCAGCGAAGTTTTTAATTCGCCAAATTTTTAAATGAAATTTTTCGGTTAAATATTTGATTATTTCATCCTATTATCAAAATCTGGTCCCTGCCCGGCCCATTAGATACGTAATTGATAGAAACACCCAGATACTCATTGATAAAATCAATATATGATTTCATATTCAAAGGCAATTTTTCGTATTTTTTCGCTGCACTGATATCCGTATTCCACCCTGGAAAGTTCTTATAAACCGGTTCTATATTGATTTTTTCCATCTGAAAAGGTATTTCTGTACTTTCCTTGCCGTTTAACCTGTATGAAGTACAAATTTTCAGATCCGTAAAACTGTCCAGCACGTCAGCTTTGGTCATTACTAATTTAGTTACTCCGTTAATCATACAGGCGTACCGGAGAGCGACAAGGTCTATCCATCCACAACGGCGTGGGCGGCCGGTTGTCGCCCCATATTCATTCCCCGTTTTTCTTAATTGCTCACCTGTCTCTTCAGTCAGTTCTGTCGGAAAAGGTCCGCTGCCCACACGGGTGCAATAGGCTTTAGTTATCCCAATCACTTCCCTGATTTTTTGAGGAGCAATTCCCAAACCTGTACAGACAGCCGCAGAAACAGTGTTGGAAGAAGTGACATAAGGAAAGGTTCCGAAATCAATATCCAGCATGCTGCCTTGTGCTCCTTCGGCAAGTATCTTTTTTCCCTGCCTAAGTTTATCGTTGATGAAATATTCTCCATTTACAATATTCAGCTGGCGAAGAAATTCCACTGCTTCAAAAAACTCTTCCTCCCAGGTTGAAATGTCCTCAGAAAAAGAATAATTATCCAGTAATTTCTGATGTTTTAACCGGAGTTTTATATAGGAAGTTGTGAAGGTTTTATCCAGCAGATCGCCAACCCGCAATCCGTTCCTTCCTGTTTTATCCATATAGGCGGGTCCGATTCCTTTTAAAGTAGAGCCGATCTTCTGATTTCCCTTTGAAATCTCTGCGGCTTTATCCAAAGCCCGATGCGTAGGAAGTATCAGGTGTGTTCTTTCCGAAACAAACAGGTTCTTTTTCAGTTCCACTCCGAAAGAACCCGCCGTCTCACATTCTTTTTTCAGAGTAACCGGATCAAGTACCACACCATTCCCAATCAGGTTAACCGTGCCGGGATGGAAAATGCCGGAGGGGATCTGGTGCAAGACAACTTTCTTATCATTTACATAAAGAGTATGCCCTGCATTCGGCCCACCCTGAAACCGGGCAATCACATCATAGTCTTTGGCAAACCAATCAACGATTTTCCCCTTTCCTTCATCTCCCCATTGGAGCCCGAGTATTACATCTACCATATTTTTTTGATTCAGCTGCGCAAAAATAATCCTTGCAGAAACGGCAAGCGAATAAAAACACAACTCTTCAGTATATTTTTATTCACAATTTTTATCGGAAGAAATCAATCATTCAATTTTACCAGAGAAACTATTATTTCCTGAGCAAAACATATCACGAAATCTGACTCCTCAAAATAACTTTTCATGTGTCGTATCGTTCCACCGACTCAATGCCGGAAAGCTCTTTAAGGCGGTGCACGAGGGCATCCAGTTCCTCCTTATCGTGAACAAATAACTTGATATTTCCTTCAAATAAACCTTCCTTTGCTTCGATTGTAATGGCTGAAATATTGATCTTCATTTCGCCGGATATCAGGTTGGTGATTTTATTGACAACCCCCACATCGTCCAACCCTACTATTTTCAAACCGGTAAGGAAAGATATCTCTTTATTCTTTGCCCATTTGGTTTTTACCACACGATGACTGTAATTAGCTAATAATTTAGCTGCATTCGGACAATTGGTACGGTGAATGGTAAGCCCTTTACCCGTAGTAACAAAACCAAATACATCATCCCCCGGAATGGGTTTGCAGCAATTGGCCAGATTATAAACAATTTTGTCACTGCTTTCTCCGAATATGATCAACTCAGCATCCTTCTTATTGGGCAGATTCTGATGCAGAGGGATAAATTCCGTCTTTGGATCTGTAACCGGTTTTATTGGTTTTGGGACTTCAATTTTATCCCCCAATACTTTAAAATCTTTCAGGTCTTTAAGATCAATATTTTTTACAGACACCTGGTAAAAAAGGTCGAGGGGTGATTGCAGCTTATACCACTGCACCAGTTCATCAATATTATATTGTGAAAAAGCCGCATCCATTCCTTCCAGTTTTCTTTGTACCGTATATTTTCCGTCTTCAGCCACTTTCCGTTTTTCTTCTTTTAATGCATCCCGAATCCTGCCTTTAGCCTTTGAAGTAACAACAAAACCCAGCCAATCTTCAGATGGTTTTTGTTTATTAGATGTGATAATTTCCACCTGGTCTCCGCTTCTGAGCTTATGACTGATCGGAACAAGCTTGTGATTGACTTTGGCGCCTATTGTTTTTACTCCAATGGCGCTGTGAATCGAAAAGGCAAAATCAAGTGCAGACGAGCCGACCGGAAGCATTTTTACATCACCCTTAGGGGTGTACACATAAATTTCTTCTGCAAGAAAACTGGTTTTAAAATCCTGTAAAAAGTCAATGCCGTCAGTATCCTGGCTGGTGATCATTTCCCTGATCTGCTGGAACCATTTATCAAAACGGCTTTCATCGGTAGTGCCTTCTTTATATTTCCAGTGTGCAGCCAAACCCTTTTCTGCGATCTCATTCATCCTTTTACTCCTGATCTGCACCTCCACCCATTTACCCTCGGGCCCCATTACCGTTGTGTGCAATGCTTCATAGCCATTCGCTTTGGGATTGCTGAGCCAGTCCCGTAACCGTTCAGGAGAAGGAGTATATTCATCGGTGATCATGGAATATATTTTCCAGCAATCTTCTTTTTCCTTTTCGGGGGGTGAATCCACAATAACACGAATGGCAAAAAGATCATACACTTCTTCAAAGGACACACCCTTTTTTTTCATTTTTGTCCAGATGGAGTGAATACTTTTGGGACGTCCATAGATCTCTGCTTTCAAATCGTTTTGGTCCAGCTTCTCTTTGAGCGGCTTAATAAATTCTGTGATATACCGGGTACGTTCTCTTTTTGTTTCAGCAAGTTTTCTTGCTATCTCCCTGTACGTTTCCGGCTCCAGGTACTTCATCGCCAGGTCTTCCATTTCAGTTTTGATATTGTACAAACCCATACGGTGTGCCAATGGAGCATATACATAAACAGTCTCTGAAGCAATTTTTAACTGGCTTTCTCTTTTCACACTATCCAGTGTCCGCATATTATGAAGGCGGTCAGCCAGCTTGATGAGTATCACCCGGGGATCATCCGTAAGCGTCAATAATATTTTTTTAAAATTTTCTGCCTGCTTGGATGCATTTACATCAATTACATTGGAAATTTTGGTAAGGCCATCTACTATCCTGGCAATCTCACTTCCAAACTCCCTTTGGATATCTTCCAGGGTTATATCGGTGTCTTCCACTGTATCATGCAACAATGAGCAAATGGTGGACCGGACACCTAAGCCGATCTCCTCCACACAAATCTTTGCTACAGCAATGGGATGCAATATGTATGGTTCGCCGCTTTTCCGCCTCATGGATTTATGCGCTTCTGCAGCCATTTGAAAAGCTGCACGGATCTGTTCTTTGCCTCCCGGTTTCGTTTTCAGTTTTGTTCTCAATAACCTCAGTAATGAACGATACTCCCGGAGGATCAGTTTCTTTTCCTGCTCTTCATTCAGATTATATTTTGGAGTCTTTGCAATGGTTTCCATTCATTCAAATTTAAGCAAAAGAAATGCCTTGTAAAAAGTCGGGCTAAATGACCTACATTTGCAGCCCAATTTTCAGGTATAGAGCCCTATCGTCATTGGACTAAATTTTATATCAATAAATGCTGGCATCCGTAATCAAAACTACACCTGAAACAGTAAATCCTGGAGCAGGTATGTCGGATATGCCTGTCATCAGGATTGATTGGCACACAAACCGGGCCATTTGAAAAACCCGGGATATTATAACCTATGAAAACAAAAATATATGCGGGTGTGGTGAAATTGGTAGACATACCAGACTTAGGATCTGGCGCCGCAAGGCATGGGGGTTCGAGTCCCTCCACCCGCACGGAGAAACACTTGGCTAAAATGAACTTCTAAAATCTTTTTTAAACTTGTATCATGGCAACAGTCACTAAAGAGAGTATCGGTCCGCTCCATGAAAAACTGACCGTTAAGCTGGAAAAGACAGATTACCTGCCGGCATTTGAGAAGGCATTAAAAGATTATTCTAAAAAAGCAAATATTCCCGGCTTCCGTAAAGGAATGGTACCTGCGGGTTTAATAAAGAAAATGTATGGCTCCTCTGTTTTTACTGATGAAGTAGTGCGTTCTGTAGACAGGGAACTGATCAAATATCTAGAAACAGATAAGCTGGAAATATTTGCACAACCACTACCCCTGGAAAACGATATCCGGCAATTAGACATGAACAACCCGGCTGAATACGTTTTCCATTTTGAAATTGGGATGAAACCTGATTTCAGGTTAGCTGACCTGTCACAAGCAAAAATCATCCGTTATAAAGTAACAGTGACCGATGAAATGATAGACAATGAAGTGCTGCGTCTTCAAAACCGGTATGGGAATATGAAAGATGAAGAAACAGTAAATAACCCTGAAAATGTTTTGAACGTTACCTTCATAGAATCCGGTGCTGATGGGGAAGCAACAGAAGGTGGAATCAGAAAAGATAATTCACTTCTGCTAAAGTATTTCAAAGAAGATTTCCGGGAACAACTCATGGGAAAAAAAGTAAATGACTTTGTTGTTGTACAGCTTAATACTGCTTTTGAAGAAAAGGAAAGAGTTTGGATTACTGAGGACCTTGGGCTGAGTAAAGAAGATACAATTTCTGCAAGTAAGCATTTTAAAATCATCATTAGCAAGATCGGTCTTTTGGAAAAAAGAGAATTGGATAAAGAATTTTTCAGCCAGTTGTATCCTGATCTTGAATTAAAAACTTTAGAAGAATTCCGTGATAAGATCAAAGGAGAGATCGGGGCCCACTGGGACAGCCAGTCCCGTAACCAGATCTACGACCAGGCTTACCATGAACTTCTTGATCACACCGAAATAAAGCTTCCTGTGGCATTTTTAAAAAAATGGATCAGGACCCAAAGCGAAAAACCAAAAACAGATGAAGAAACAGAAACCGAATTTCCTGTCTTTCTCAATCAGCTCAAGTGGACAGTAATCAAAGACAAAATCGTCAAAGAAAATAATATTGAAGTATCGCCGGATGAGATCCGGAGTTTTGCCCTTCAGCAATTGCTTGGTTATATGGGCATGAATGCTTCCGCAGAGCAGCAAGAATGGATAAAAGAGTACCTCGATAAAATGATGAAGGACCGCAAGTATGTGGAAGATGCCTATAACAGGATCCAGACACAAAAAATATTTGAATGGACTGAACAACAGGTGAGGCCGTCAGATAAAGAGATCAGTGCTGAAGAATTTACGAAATTGGTGGAATCCCATCAGCATCATCACCACTAAAGCCGGTACTAATTGAATGGCCGGTTCCTGGCATGAAACAAAACAGTGTCATTGCCAAATCGTCCTGAACTTTCCTGCTGGTATTCGCCAATTTTGCGGTTTTGGCATTTGGACGGATATTTGATACCTCAAACCATATCTCAACAAATTTAAGATTATGAGTTTTCAATCAGAATTCGAAAAGTATGCTGTGAAGCACCGTGGAATGTCCAGCAATATGCTGCACAGCTACGCATCCCATCTTGTGACAGCACTTACACCCAATATCATTGAAGAACGCCCGATGAATGTTGCCGTAATGGATGTATACAGCCGTTTGATGATGGATCGTATTATTTTTCTTGGCTATCCTATCAATGATGAAGTAGCTAATATTGTAACAGCACAATTACTCTTTCTGGATTCAACAGACAGGACAAGAGATATCAATATGTATATAAACAGTCCGGGGGGCAGTGTCTATTCCGGCCTTGGCGTATATGATACCATGCAATACGTCACTCCGAACGTCGCAACTATTTGTATTGGCATTGCAGCTTCAATGGCATCGGTGTTGCTGGCTGCCGGTACAAAAAGTAAAAGAGCAGCATTAAAGCATGCAAGAGTAATGATGCACCAGCCAAGCGGCGCCATCGGCGGACAGGCAAGCGATATCGAGATCACCGTGGCAGAAATAAAGAAATTGAAATCAGAATTGTATGAAGTGATCAGTAACCATTCCGGGAAATCAATCAAACAAATTGAGAAGGATTTTGACAGGGATCACTGGATGACCGCTACCGAAGCAAAAGAGTACGGCCTGGTGGATGAAGTACTGGTTACCAATCCAAGAAAGGACAAAAAAGAATAAAAATTTTTAAAGATAAAAATGCGACTGATGAACCCAAAACAATTTTTTTACAACACACCAATGGCACCCGTAAGGAGAGCAGATGATGATGAAGAAAGCGAGGAACAGCCTAAATCAGACCTGATGATATTCAAAAAGAGGATTGAAAAATATTTTTTCGAACGCAGGATCGTACATCTCTGGGGTGTTGTGGATGATAAGTCTGCCAAAGATGTAGTCACAAAGCTTCTTCTGCTGGATGCAGATAATCAAGGGGAGGAAATCAAATTCTATATTAATAGCCCGGGAGGCGTTGTTACAAGCGGCATGGTTATTTACGACACGATGAGAATGTTGAAATCTCCGGTGAGTACCATCTGCATGGGCCTGGCAGCTTCTATGGGTAGTATACTTCTGAGTGGAGGTACAAAGGGCAAGAGGCTGATCTATCCGCATGGAGAAGTAATGATTCATCAGCCATCCTTAGGCGGATACATCCAGGGAGTCAGCGCTGATCTGGAGATACAGGCCAAACAAACCAGACGTGTTAAAGAGATAGGCGCCAAAATACTTGCAGATAATTGCGGAAAAACCGTTCAGCAGATCATGAAGGATTTTGACCGTGATTACTGGATGGATGCGCCGGAAGCAGTAGAATATGGCATTGTTGACCAAATTGTAGATAAGCTATAATTAAGTGATTATAAGGAGGCAACACATATTGTTTTTATATACCTGTCAGAAGGAATATAGATTTATCAAATAATGCCGTCCTATCAGAATCGTTTTATAATTTTGCAGAAAGGTTTCCTATTTCTGATTAGTAAGTTTTTTCTTAATGGCAAAAAACCCACTTCACTGTTCTTTTTGCGGCCGCAGCCGTGATGAGGTTAAGATTCTCATTGCAGGTCAGGAAGGTCATATTTGCGAAAACTGTGTGGAGCATGCTCGGGAGATTATTGAACAGGAGTTGATGGTACGAGATGAAAAAACCGGCGCCTCTTTTAAACTATCGGTCAAAAAACCGATGGAAATTAAAAAGTTCCTAGATGAGTACGTGATCGGGCAGGATGAGGCAAAGAAAGTATTGTCCGTTGCAGTTTATAACCACTACAAAAGATTACAACAAAAAGTTTCTGATACCAATCCGGGCGATATTGAAATTGAAAAAAGTAATATCATCATGGTAGGTGAAACGGGCACAGGTAAAACACTGCTTGCAAAGACCATTGCCCGTTTACTGAATGTTCCGTTCACTATAGTTGACGCAACAGTTTTTACTGAAGCAGGTTATGTAGGCGAAGATGTTGAAAGCATCCTGACAAGACTATTGCAGGTATGCAACTATGATATTTCAGCAGCAGAACGGGGCATCGTGTACATTGACGAAATTGATAAGATTGCCCGCAAAGGAGATAATCCGTCCATAACAAGAGATGTCAGCGGAGAAGGCGTTCAGCAAGGTCTATTGAAACTTTTGGAAGGAACTGATGTATTAGTGCCCCCCCAGGGCGGCCGTAAGCACCCGGAACAAAAACTCATCAAGATCAATACGCAGAATATTCTTTTCGTTTGCGGCGGAGCATTTGATGGCATTGATAAAGTGATAGCCCGGAGGGTTCAGACAAATACAATCGGATTTAATGTGGACAAAGAGCTGCAGGAAAATATGAAACATAATCTTTTGAGTTATGTCAATGCACAGGACCTGAGATCATTCGGGTTAATACCTGAATTATTAGGGCGTCTTCCTGTTGTCACACACCTAAATCCACTGGATGCACCAACACTGAGAGCTATTCTTACAGAACCCAAAAATGCGCTGGTAAAACAATACAAGAAATTATTTGACCTGGAAGGCATTCAACTGCTCATCGAGGATGAAGTACTTTCCTTTATGGTAGAAAAAGCCGTAGAGTATAAGCTGGGTGCAAGGGGGCTGCGCAGTATTTGCGAAAGTATTCTTACTGATGCCATGTTTGAGCTTCCCTCTTCCAAACAAAGCCAGTTTATATTAGACCTGGATTATGCTAAACGGAAATTCGACAAGAGTAAGCTTAGTTTACTGAAAGTTGCATAGTACAAATTCAAACTTTAAAAGTATTAAAAAGGTTTCAGAGATTGTTTTGAAACCTTTTACTTTTATGGATTATAAAATGCTTATTGAATATTTTCCGGCAACAACAACAATTCAATTAACTTGTAATAATTCTTATACATTTACAACCTATTTTAATTTTCAACTATGCAGGAATTAATTGAACGCCTCAAACAGGAAGCAGGGTTAAATGATGAACAGGCAAAGAAAGTCATTGAAACTATCAAAGGTTTTGTTGTCGAAAAATTTCCTATGCTGGAAGGAGCCGTGAACAGTGTCTTTGGTTCCTGAACCGGAAAATCATTTTAAGCTTCTGACTGTCTTGTTATGCCGGCTGGCCGCATCATAAGGGCTGAGCGAATGACTGCAAGCTTGCAGTATTATCGCCAAAAGAATTAAAAGCAGGATTCTTGTTTTCATAGATATAGATTTATAACTACAAAATTAATAAGGCAAGCCCGAAAATCTATTATGGTAATACTTATGAAATTTTCGTTGTGCTCCGGGGAAATTCACCTCTTTCCGATAGCAGAAAATACTATTCAAAAAAAGCATCCCGACGCTCCGGTCGGGATGGAATTTAAGGGGTACTGCTTTATGTGGTTTTCCGTCCTTTAAAATTCAGACTTTCCTTACGGAAAGTTTCGGATAAATCAACTGCACCCACCCTGATTACCGCAATTCAGGCATTTGTAACAAGTGCCGCTCCTTACCATTATATGACCGCAAACATTACAGGCCGGTGCATCACTTTGCATACTTCTGATAGCAGCATTCACTGCACCCGTTCCGCTATCCGTCTTTGAATGTTGGGTTGTCCTTTGATTTTTTGCCGGTTGTGAAGCAACTCCGCCTGTCTGAGGTATTATACGCACATCAGAAAGTTTAGTAGAGTTTTCATACTCAAGATTCGTTGGTATTTCATCCCAGTCATCAGAACCGGTATTCCCTATCTCGGGTTTATCCAATACATGCACAAGATCGGTACGCCCGAGGTATTCATATCCCAATACACGGAAAATAAAATCAACAATGGAGGTCGTTGTTTTGATATTCGGGTGCTCAACAAGTCCTGCCGGATCGAATTTGGTAAAGGCAAACTTGTCAACAAATTCTTCCAATGGCACACCGTATTGAAGACCGATCGAAATAGAAATAGCAAAACAGTTCAGCATGCTGCGCATGGTAGCTCCCTCTTTTGCCATGTCAATGAATATTTCTCCCAGGGTGCCGTCACTGTATTCCCCGGTACGAAGGAAAAGAGCCTGTCCGTTGATCTTTGCTTTCTGAGTGAAGCCGCGACGCTTTGCTGGCAATGAACGGCGCTCCACGATCCTTGCCAGTTGGCGCTTTAATTTGGTATCTGCACTGTTTTGTACCCGGTGGTTCACCTCATCCAGCAACTCTTCTATGGTCAGGCTGCCCAGGTTTACCAGACCGGATTCTTTTGAAATGTCAACGCTGGCCTGTTGTGCTTTTTCGGTTTGTTCTTCAACACCTTTTTTCTTTTTATCACTTTTGTTGCTTAATGGCTGACTTAATTTAGAACCATCACGGTAAAGGGCGCAGGCTTTCAGCCCTAACTCCCAGCTCAGGTAATAAGAATCAGCTATTTCATCTACGGATGCTTCATTGGGCAGATTAATAGTTTTCGAAATGGCGCCGCTGATAAATGGTTGTACGGCGCCCATCATGCGGATATGGCCGTCAGCATGTATATACCGCTGGCCTCTTTTTCCGCATTTGTTGGCACAGTCAAAAACGGGCAAATGTTCTTCTTTCAGGTAAGGGGCTTCCTCCAGCATCATGGTACCACACACGTAATCGTTGGCTGCCTCAATCTGTTCATCAGAAAAACCAAGAGCTTCCAGAAGACTCCACTCATAATCATTGTATTGTTCCGGAGTGAAACCAAGTCGTTGCAGGCATTCCTCACCCAAAGTAAATTTGTTGAATACAAAACTTATTTCAAAAGCAGTGGCTACTGCTGCATCAAGTCTCTTTATTTCGTCGGCAATAAAACCTTTTTCACTCAGGGTTTGATGATTGATGAAAGGGGCTCCGGCAAGACTTGCAGTACCTACGGCATACTTCACTATAGCTTCAACTTCTTTCTCATTATATCCTAAATGCTTCAAAGCACCGGGTACAGATTGGTTGATAATTCTGAAATATCCTCCACCGGAAAGTTTTTTGAATTTTACCAATGCAAAATCAGGCTCTACTCCTGTAGTATCACAATCCATGACCAACCCGATAGTTCCGGTAGGTGCGATGGCGGTGGTCTGTGCATTACGGTAGCCATATTTTTCTCCGAATTCTACCGCTTCATCCCATGCTTTGCAGGCTGCGGTCAGTAAGTAATCAGGGCAATATTTTGCTTTGATCCCCTGTGGGTTCAAACTTAGTTTCTCATATTCATCAGCATCGTAGGCGGCAAGGCGGTGATTCCGGATAACCCGCATCATGTGTTCTTTGTTCTCAGCATATTTAGGAAAAGTGCCTAATACCGAGGCTAACTCTGCAGATGTCTTGTAAGCAGTTCCGGTCATAATTGCTGTAATGGCCGCTGAAATAGCTCTTGCTTCTTCACTGTCATAAGAAATTCCACTCATCATCAGCATTGTGCCAAGGTTGGCGTAGCCTAAACCCAGAGTCCGGTACTCATAACTTAATTGTGCAACTTCTTTGGAAGGGAATTGCGCCATTAATACTGATAATTCCAAAACCACAGTCCATAAACGGCAGTTGTATTCATACCCTTCCACGTCAAAAATACTTTTTTCAACGTCGAAAAATTTAATCAGGTTGGAAGAAGCAAGATTACATGCCGTATTATCCAGAAACATATATTCTGAACAGGGATTGGATGCTCTTATCTCTCCTCCTTCAGGGCAGGTATGCCATTCATTAATGGTGGTATTATATTGTGTTCCGGGGTCAGCACAACGCCAGGCTGCATAAGCGATCTGGTTCCATAATTCTCTTGCCGGCACTTTCTTCATTACTCTTCCATCCATTCTTCCTTTCAGTTCCCAATCATCATTATTTTTTAACTGCTCAAAGAATGAGTTGGGAATACGAACTGAATTGTTGGAATTTTGTCCGCTGACCGTTCTGTATGCTTCACCTTCATAATCGCTGGGATAGCCTGCATTAATCAATGCAGAAACTTTTTTCTCTTCTTCCACTTTCCAGTTGATAAACTCAACAATCTCGGGATGATCCAGGTCCAGGCAAACCATCTTAGCTGCACGTCGTGTGGTGCCGCCGGATTTGATAGCGCCAGCAGCACGGTCTCCGATCTTCAAAAAACTCATCAGGCCGGAAGAAGTTCCGCCGCCACTCAATTTCTCACCTTCCCCGCGAAGATTGGAAAAATTTGTACCTACTCCCGATCCGTATTTAAAGATTCTGGCTTCACGAACCCACAGGTCCATGATACCGCCTTCATTTACCAAATCGTCACTTACGCTAAGAATAAAACAGGCATGGGGCTGAGGACGCTCATAAGCTGAAGTAGATCGTTTCAGTTGCCCATCTTCCTGGCCAACATAATAATGTCCCTGAGGTTTTCCCTTGATACCATAACTTTCATATAGCCCCGTGTTAAACCACTGTGGCGAGTTGGGAACACACATCTGGTTCAGGATACTATACACCAATTCATCATAGAAAACCTGTGCATCTTTCTCACTGGCGAAATAACCATATTTTTCTCCCCACACTTTCCAGCAGTTTGCCAGCCTGTGTGCTACTTGTTTTGCTGAAGTTTCCCTGCCGATGCTTCCATCTGGTTGTGGTACGCCTGCCTTCCGGAAATACTTTTGCGCCAGGATATCTGTTGCAATCTGGCTCCATTGCCTCGGCACTTCCACATTTTTCATTTCAAATACAACCTCACCGGTCGGGTTCCTGATTATTGAAGTACGGTAGTCATACTCAAACATATCATATACATTCACGTCGTCTCGGGTAAAGCGACGAGAAAACTGCAATCCGCCTCCGGCGGAAGCTCTCTGATTCATTGCCATAACTCTAAAGAATTTGTCGGGTTAAGTAATCGTTAACGCAGAAGACGAAAATATTTTTAAGAAACCGTAATTCAAACTCCGAGATATACACATCTTGTGGATAAACACAGGTTGATTGGCGGAAGTGCAAGCCTGTTGTGAATTAGGGGATTTCTGCACAACCGGTGTTTATTTTATGGCTAAATTTTTTTTGGAAAATCAAGTTGAGTACTGTAAAAAATCTCTTCTTTTCATCCCGGCCTTCTAAAACACTCTCCCATCAAGTGTTTCCGCAAAATTTCCCCGGGGGATTCATGATCTTCCGGTGAATTTTTAAAAAAGTAAACTCTGGAAAATTATGTCATAAAAAAAACACCGGGCCCGGACCAACATTTCATTTTATTGGGAAAAAAGTTATTCTTTCATTACATCCGGTTGCGATCTCACAGGAAAAATAAAGAGAAATGCTGCTTTGAAAATTAAATATTGCCAAATATGCCGTATCAATAAAGAATAAAAGCCCCGGGCAGTTGAAATGACAAAAACTTTTTGCATTTTTGTATGACAACACAGGCGGATGAAATCAGGAATAACCAGGGAACTGACCGAAAAGAAAAATAAAGGCAGAAAATCTTTTGCCGTATTGGTAGATCCCGATAATGTCAATTCAAATATTCTTGATGAACTGATCGAATTATCTGTTTCTGCAAAAGTGGATTATTTCCTGGTCGGCGGAAGCCTTGTTATTTCCAATTACCTCGATGAATGTGTTCAACATATAAAACAATACTGTGATCTCCCTGTAATTCTTTTTCCCGGCAGTCCCACGCAAGTCAGTAAATATGCTGATGCATTGCTTTACCTGTCGCTTATTTCCGGTCGCAATCCGGAATTATTGATCGGGCAGCATGTTGTTTCTGCCCCGTTTGTAAAACAGAGCGGGCTGGAAATAATACCTACAGGTTATATTGTCATTGACGGTGGCGCACCGACCACAGTTTCTTATATCAGCAATGCATTACCGGTGCCTGCCGATAAAAATGAAATTGCCATGTGCACGGCCATGGCGGGAGAAATGCTTGGAATGAAATTAATTTACATGGATGCCGGAAGCGGCGCCAAGCGACCGATATCAGAAAGCATGATAAAAGCAGTTGCAGAAAATATTGAAGCTCCCCTTATCATCGGCGGCGGCATCATTCATCCCGAAAAAGCATACCTGAACTGCAAAGCCGGTGCTGACGTGATCGTTGTTGGTAATGCAATTGAAAAAGATGCTTCGCTGATCAAAGAAATGAGTGATGCGATCCATTCGATACCTGTAAAGATCTAACGTAATTCATCTGCTTTCACTCTCGATGGAGTCTCTTTTCCTGATATGATATCTCTTGAACTTAGCGCCACAGCCTTAATGATCATAGCCATATTATCCATATCCAAAGTTCCGATTTCATCCGACACTTTATGATAGTTGGGTTCGCTGGGTTCTTCCGGCGGAGTACCCATTTTAGAAGTGGAGATTGTATGGGCCGGCACTCCTAACCTGGCAAGAGTGGCATTGTCCGATCTGTAAAACAAACTTTGCTTCGGATAAGGATCGGGATAAAAAGTAAAACCGCTTCCTTCCAGGTTTTTCTGCAAGATGGCACCCATATTCGTTTTTTCATACCCGGTGATATAAGCCGAATTCCTTCCCCATTTGGATTCGGTGCCAATCATTTCGATATTGAACATGCCCACTACTTTTGCCGGATCAAATTGTTTTGAAAAATATTGTGAACCGAACCCGCCCACTTCTTCTGCTGTGAAAGCAGCGAATACAATAGTTCTTTCATTGTTATTCAGCTGTTTGAAATATTTTGCCAGCATAATCACCGCCGTGGTTCCCGAAGCATCATCATTAGCGCCGTTATAAATTGAATCGCCATTCACGGGTTTGCCTACACCCAGATGATCATAATGTCCTGAAAAGATCACATATTCATCTTTCAATTTTTTTCCCGGCAATATACCGACAACATTGGCGAGTTTCTGTTCGGTGATCTCCTGTTTGGCTTCAATGGAAAATTTTTGAGGAATCTTATTGGCCAGTAGAAAAATGACATTGTTTTCTGTCTTGAATGATGCTCTTCTTCCAAAAGACAATCTTGAAAAACCGGATGCATAACTTGTATCTACAAATACCAGCATATTTTTTCCTGATTGTATAAAAGCAGTTGCTTCCCTGAAAAGATTACCACCGGGCTTTATTGTTGCAATCTCATAGCCGGAATTCTGATCTGCCTGCACAGTGTTATGGCTGCTGTTGATTGATACATTTTTCGGATCTAAAATATCTCCATCCAATTCGGTATGAGAACTGATCACCTGCGAACGAACCATGGAAAACTGCTGAAGATAACTTCCCGGATTATTCCCTGCCTGCCCGGCAGGCAGGAAAGTTTGCAATCCTGCCTTTTTAAATTCATCTGCAATAAAATCTGCCGCACGGTCAATGTCTGGTGTAAATGCCCTGCGGCCACGCATTTCATCAGAGGACAATGTTTTTTCTATCCGCTCAACTTCTTTGGCGTTTATAATCTTATCAATATTCTGGGCAAATAATAAAGAGGTTGAGAATGTCAGAATTCCTGTGAAAAAAAATAATTTCATGTGTGGATATTATGTTTGATTGTTCGTTTGCCTGATAGCTTGAATGTTTTATGGCTTTATTGTTCGATGGTTTTATGGTTTGATGGCTACATGATAAACTGACCAACCATTTAACCATCCATCCAACTATAAACTCATCATCTCTTTGAACTTCACGGTCTGCCTCCTGCTGACCTCTATCTTTTCGCCCCCTTTCAATTCGATCATCAGGCCTCCGTTGAAAAAAGGTTCTATCTTCTCCACCATGCGCAGGTTCACAATATGCTTTCGGTTGGCACGGAAAAAGATTTTTTCATCCAGCCTTTCTTCCAATGCATTCAGCGATTTTAATATAAGCGGTTTATTCGGTCCGAAATAAACTTTGGCATAGTTTCCCACGCTTTCAAACAGCCGGATCTCGCTGAGTTTTACAAACCAGCAACGCTCACCATCTTTTACAAATACCTGGTCATGGTCTGTCAGCAAACTATTATTGATGTTTTCAGTATTGGCCCTGTTATCTTTAGATTCGGCAAAGTGTAGTTTCTGAATGGCATCTGCCAATCTCTTAGGCTCTATGGGTTTGAGCAAATAATCAAGCGCATTCACTTCAAATGCTTTCAAGGCAAATTCATCATAAGCGGTAGTAAAAATTACCTGGGGCGTTCTTTCCAGTTCCGATAACATATCAAAACCCGTTTTCCCCGGCATTTGAATATCCAGGAAGATCAGGTCGGGCTGTTGATTTTCTATTTTTGCAATACCTTCATCTGCATTGGCCGCCTCGTCTATCACTTCTATTTCCGGATAGTCTTGTAATAATTTTTTCAATTCGGCCCGGGCCAAACGTTCATCATCAATTATGATCGCTCTCATGTGATTACTTTGATTATGCGTGAACGGGTAATAACAGTTTTGCCTCCACCAGGAACGGATCCACTTGTTTTATTTCAAATTTTGCTTTATCACCGTATAGCAGGTTAAGCCGGTCTGTAGTGCTGGATAATCCAAAACCTCCCCCATTGGTTTTACCATTTAACTGGCCGGTATTTTGCACGGTCAGCTCCAGGAAATCATTTTTGAAATCGGAATTGATCCGAACCACTCCGCCCTCAACCTGTTTGCTGATACCGTGTTTAATGGCATTCTCAGCTAAAGTCTGCAGCATCATGGGTGGTACCTGCTGGTCCAGGGTATCATCATCAATATTGTATTCGATTTTTAAACGATCCTCAAATCTCATGTTTTCCAGCGCCAGGTAATCTTTTACAATATTCAGTTCCTTTTCAAGCGGTACGGTCTCTGATTTATCAATCTGCATGCTGCTGCGAAGAATATTGCTCAGCTCCGTAATGGCTTCTCTCGCTCTTTGCGGATTCTCCACTACCAAAGCCCTGATGCTGTTCAAAGAATTAAAAATAAAATGCGGATTGATGTGCGATTTAATCGTTTTTAATTCCAGTTCTTTGATCAGGGATTCCAGCTGCAATGTATCCAGCTGTTGCTTTCTGCTCTTTTCAATAAAATGATAAAAATAATAGATCAGCACCCAGGGCAAAATAAAAAGCCCGTTATCTACGGTAGACCCCATCAGCCTGTTAATAAAGCTCAGTTTGTAACTTCCGGGTATCGCTAAATGCAATCCGAAAAAATCCACTTCCGTAAGAATGATGGCGCTATAGATCATAGATGTGGCCACCATAGCAATAATCAGTTTGGGTATCACTCTCTCTATTGACTGCAGCAACCATCCGCGCCATTTAATGAAAAGGCGGAGGATATGGGTAGTCAAAATCCCGGTTGTAAATACAATAGCAATACGCCCTAAAAGAATACCTGTAGGAATATTGGCCTGGTAAACATGAGCAAAAAAAAGCATGGTTAACCCGACAAGGCCCCAGCCACAGATCTGAAGTAACCAGTAAAGTTTATTCGAATTATTCATGAAATACAAAATTAACCAATCTTACGCCCTGCATTCTGTGTAAATATACCAGTGGACAATAATCTTTACAAATGGGAAATTATTCTGCCTCTGTTACCACTGCCACAATCTAAACCAAAAAAATCAATTGAAAACGATCACAATTTCGTAAAACAGAACTATTCCTATACAACAGAAAAATATTAATTTTACCCTGTCAAACAAAATTCATGGAAATCACGCCGGGCCCCCTTTTACAAACGATCAATTCACCAGAAGATCTTAAAAAATTACCGAGGGAGAAACTACACCAGGTATGTGATGAATTACGCCAATATATAATTGATGTGGTCAGTGTGCATGGAGGCCATTTCGGAGCCAGCCTCGGTGTTGTTGAGCTGACCACTGCCCTGCACTATGTTTATCATACTCCTTATGATCAGCTGGTCTGGGATGTAGGCCACCAGGCTTATGGTCATAAGATCCTGACCGGCCGCAGGGATAATTTTTCCACGAACAGGAAATATAACGGGCTGAGCGGTTTCCCTAAAAGAAGTGAAAGCGAATACGACACGTTCGGGGTCGGACATTCCTCCACTTCCATTTCTGCTGCTCTCGGTATGGCTATTGCCGCGAAATATAAAGGAGAAAAGGACAGAAAAGTAGTTGCAATCATTGGTGATGGAGCCATGACGGCAGGACTTGCATTTGAAGGAATGAATCATGCCGGTGTTTCTGATACTGATATTCTGATCATTCTTAACGATAACCATATAGGTATTGATCCAAATGTCGGGGCGCTAAAAGAATACCTGACGGATATCACCACATCCCCCGCTTACAATAAGGTAAAAGATGAGATATGGAAATTACTCGGCAAACTTCCGGTAGGGACTCATTTCACCCGGGGTATGGCACACAAACTGGCGGAAGGAATGAAAGGGATCGTCAGCAGCAGTTCCAATTTATTCGCAGCATTAAAACTTCGCTACTTTGGCCCGATAGACGGCCATAACATCAATAAACTTGTTGATACTTTAAAAGACCTTCGGGGAATCCCGGGACCAAAGATCCTGCACATCATCACTACCAAAGGAAAAGGATATGCTCCTGCAGAAAAAGACCAGACCAAATGGCATGCAACAGGAAAATTTGATAAAATAACCGGAGAGATCTATAAAAAGAATTATGACCTGCCCCAACCGCCCAAATACCAGGATGTATTCGGTCACACCATCATTGAACTGGCGGAAAAGAATGAAAAGATATTTGGCATCACCCCGGCCATGGCTTCGGGATGTTCTCTGAAATTCATGATGGAAAAAATGCCGGACAGGGCTTTTGATGTAGGCATTGCAGAGCAACATGCAGTAACCCTGAGTGCCGGTATGGCCACACAGGGAATGAAAGTCTTCTGCAACATCTACTCCACATTCATGCAAAGAGCATACGACCAGGTGATACATGATGTGGCTATTCAAAACCTTCCGGTAATATTTTGCCTGGACCGTGCAGGGTTGGTTGGAGATGACGGCCCGACACATCATGGCGCATATGATATTGCCTATATGCGTTGTGTACCTAATATGATTGTGAGCGCTCCTATGAATGAAAGTGAATTAAGAAACCTGATGTACACAGCTCAACTGGATTCCACAAAGAATTCTTTCGTGATCCGATATCCGAGAGGTGAAGGAGTAATGCCTGAATGGAAAACAGAAATGAAGGAGATCAAGATCGGTACGGGAAGAAAGATCAAAGACGGGCAAGACATTGTCATTCTTTCATTAGGCCATCCGGGAAATTTTGCTGCTGCTGCCATCCGTGATCTGAAAAACGATGGTTTGAATCCGGCACATTATGACATGCGTTTTGCCAAACCTCTGGATGAAGAATTGCTGCATGATGTTTTCAGCAAATTCACTAAATTAATTACTGTGGAAGACGGAACCGTAAAAGGCGGATTCGGCTCAGCCATCCTGGAATTCATGAATGAATACAACTACCATGCAGAAATAAAAATATTGGGAATACCAGATCACGTAATTGAACATGGTACCCTGAAAGAATTGCACCATGAATGCCATTATGATGCGGAAGCTATTAAAGCTGCAGTACTGGAAATGATGAGAGGAAAAATAACGGTTTCCGCTTCCATAGCAGGATAAGATAAATATGATTAAATTTAAGCATGCAACGAAATCACTTTTTTCTTGCATGCTTCTTTTTTATTTGTGCGCATTGCCGGGCACAGCAATACCCCTTTATTTATTATACACCCAATAACGGCTTAATCAACAGCCGGGT
>WBZR01000264.1_pt1 | contig 88910 bp, 81 predicted proteins | sample 5204231 | NCBI WGS metagenome assembly WBZR01 (sample SAMN12412403, study PRJNA552823) | activated sludge metagenome | isolation source: activated sludge from anammox sidestream of wastewater treatment plant... | place: USA: Virginia | collected 2017-08 | reverse complement strand
GGCGGCAGCAGACTCAACTGCTCCATTGCGTACGGCTTGAAGGTGAGGTTTCGGTTGTTCATCTCCCTATTGTATTAAACTTTTCCCCAACTGAGGAGGGGCTGTCCTCCCCTTTTTAGACAGCCCCCTACGCGAAATTATTATTTGTGTAGCGGACGTTCTCTAACGTCCGCTTTCACAATGGTAAAACTTTTTGACCTATAAAAGAGGTAATCTACAAACAATCTACGTCGGGTTCGTCTTCAAGCTCGCCAGACCTCTCTCGATGGAGGCAAGGCGTTCCATGATGTTGCGGCCCGTGCTTTCGCGCAGTTTGGCGACGTACAGCACTTTGCCCGCCTCCGCGCCGAATTTTTGCAGGCTCCGGATCACGGACGAGGAATACCCAACTCCGTTCTCGCGTTTACCGAACGCCATCACGCCGAGGAACTCAGGCTTGGAAGCGCGTTTCAGGGTGAGCGGCAGGTATAACGAGTAATGAGACGCGTCCGCGGGAATGACAACCTCTCCCTTGTCCAGCAAGAGGCGATCTTTCTCCACAAGAGTGATCGATGGCAACTCTCCCTCCTGGGGTAGCGGCTCGGTCAGGAACAAGGTTCCGCTTTCGTGTTTGAGGAAAATGTCGACTCCGGTCAAGTCCAATTGTTCTTTCACCTGCCGCGCGAGGATCTTCAAAATGTCGGTGGAAGATAACATCAACTGCGCCTCAGGCGCGAATTCCACGATGGTGCCGCTGAAATCGATCTCCTCGGGCTTGAAGCGGCGGTCTACAAAATTTTGCAAGCCATCGCGCAAAGGAACGAACAGAAGCGCCACAGGGAAGATCGCTAACAACCCGAAGAAAGGCGACTCGGCGCTCAGGTATTGCTTTGCGTACAGTTCGAACAAAATGGCGCCGGTGATGCCCAACGATCCCATAATGGCGGTATGAGCGCTATAGACCAATGTGCGATTGATGACAATGTCTATATCCCAGATGTGATAACGAAGCGCGGAGATCGCAAAGGTGACGATAAAACCGTAGGTGAAGAAAAGCGTCAGGAAGAACAGGGTCAGGTCAACGATGGAGCCGGCGACGTATCCGAAAATCTGATACTTCAACCAATACAGGATGTAGAAAAAGGTCATGCCGACCAGCGAGAGGGCGATCCACTTCAATTGCTGGCGTTGAAGCGGGTCTTTCGTCACGAATAAGCGGTAGACCTGCGCCAATACTCCCAATCCCAATACCCCCAGGCGGAACAGCGCGGGCAGGGTATCGAGGAGGAAGATCCGTATCGCATCCGATAATCCTGAAGCGAGGAAGATCATCACGCACAGGTAAACGGGCAGTACCAACATCCCAAGCAGGCTGAGCGTGAAAAACCAGCGCGTCCAGCCGGGCGTCCATTGTCCATTGGGGAAGGTCAACAACACATAGAGCAACAGGATGGACAATAACAGCGTATAACCCGTGCTAAGAAAATAAGCGATGAACCAGTTGATCAATTCATCGCCGGTCAGGTTCATGGAAGACCAGAGATCGAACCCGGTGCTGGTGCTGGTCCACGTGACGAGCATGAGGGATACGATCACGGCGAGTCGATCCATTGGCTTGCGCCAGAAAATGATCGCCGCCGCGATCACGCCGACCACGAACGAACCGAAATTGAGATAGACATATACCCACTTCTCAATATCCAATTGTTCAACCGACAGTTGTTGATACGATCCATTGACGCTGTACACAATGGATGTCATCACTACCGCCAGCCAGCCCAGCCTCACCAGAATTCTCTGCAAGACAGGGAAATTGCGCGTATTTGTTTTTCTCTCGGTGGAAGTCATGGCGCTCCTCCTTTGCCTGATTCGTTTAACTTAACCCCCATCCATTATTTCAAGGTACGTGCTTTCTTTTTACACCAACCCTTGTTTTCGAGCAATATCCGCCGCCTGGGTGCGGTTCTCGGCTTGCAGTTTGGCGAGAATGTTGGAGACGTGGTTTTTCACCGTCCCTTCGGTGATGAACAATTTCTCCGCCATGTCTTTGTTCGACGCGCCTTGCGCCAACAACACTAACACTTCCCGTTCGCGCTCGGAAAGCGATTCGATCGTGGACGATGTTGGACGCATCATGTCACGCAAGGCGCGCGAGGCGATCTCAGGCTGGATGAAGACTTCACCCTCGTGCACGCGCCGAATCGTTTCGATCAATTTATTGGCAGGCGTATCTTTGAGCAAATATCCCATCGCGCCCGCACGCACACCTTGATACACATAATCGTCGCGGTCGAACGTGGTGAGGATGATGACCTTCGCCTGCGCCCACTCGCGGCACAATTTCGCCGTCGCTTCGACGCCGTTGAGGACAGGCATCTGCACATCCATGAGGATGACATCGGGACGCAGTTCCAGCGCGAGTTGCATACCGCGTTCACCATCCCCCGCTTCGCCCACGACGTGTAAGCCTGGTTCCAGATCGAGAATCGTTTTCAGCCCCTGACGCATCAGAGTCTGGTCTTCGACGAGGAGGAGGTTGATCGTGTTAGGCATAAATAAATCACACACATGATGTTCAGCAGTTCAACTGCTGAACAATCGGGGGTTTGAGCGAAAGGGCGTGGGCGGAAAAAAAGATTCCTAGAGGAGAGGCAGTCTCACGTCGACGCGTGAACCGCCGCCGTTACCCGAGAGAGTCAACGCGCCGCCGAGTCCCTCCACGCGCTCGCGCATCCCGCGTAATCCATAATGTCCGGGCTTGTTCTCGGCATCCGCAGGGAAACCACATCCATCGTCTGTGATCGTGAGCGTTACATATTGCGACTCGATGTCGAGATTTAAATCCACATTCCGCGCGGCGGCGTGACGTTCGATATTCGTCAGCGCCTCTTGCGCGACACGCCAGAGCGTTTCGGCATGGACGGGCGAAAGTTGATTCGCATCGTCGTGAATGTGACACGTGACGGCAAGATGCGCGCGCTGGGCAACATCCACGCTCAAGGCTTGCAACGCTTCACTCAATTTTCTTTCACCAAGCCCTGGCGTGCGCAGACCCGCGAGCGAACGCCGCAGTTCGTCCATGCTGGCGCGGGTGAGGTCTTTGAGTTCATCCACTTGCGCGGAGGCTTTGTCGGCATCCACTTTATACAAACGTTGGATCGCTTCGAGTTGAACCGACAACGCCACCAACGAATGACCGAGGCTGTCGTGCAGATCGCGCGCGAGACGTTCGCGTTCGCGCAAGGTCGCCAATTCGGCATCGCGTTGACGAGCCGCTTCCAACTCCCTTTGGGCTGACTCGAGCTTCGTGATCAAATCCGCCCGCTGACTGCTCGTGCGAATGATGCCATAAATAAATAGAAAGACCGCCATGCCGCCAATCCACATGAACGAAAAACCAAAGGCGGCGCCAAAGGGAATTTGCGTGATATTCCAATCGGAAATGATTAATAGAATTAAGAATGTGACAACAGCCGTTCCGACAACGACTCCCCTCAGCGGCAGTAAACCGAACATCTGACCAAAGTACGTGAAGCCCAGCCACCAGGCAAACGGATTTAGCCAACAGGCTAACATCCACATACAAACTCCGCCCACAAAATAGATGGTGAGGTTTTTCTGTGAAATGGGCCAGCCGCCGCCTCGGATGCAGAATAAGTAAAGCGCTCCTTGAGCAACGGACAATCCCGCCACTGCCCACTCGCGCCAGGTTAATTCGCCTGCATGTGAAGCGAGAACCGCCACAGCGGCGAAACCGAAGATCAATACAGACAACACATCCCAAAACCTGCCGTAGAGGTGAAGATTCTCGGCAGATATCGGGAGATCGCTATCGGCAAGATGGGACGGTTGGGATTCGTTCATGCGGAAAGTGTACTCTGGATGAGAGAAAGTGGAAAGCGCTCCCTCACCCTAACCCTCTCCCAATGGGGGAAGGGTTGGGGATGAGGGGAATTAATTACGCTTTCGGTTCCCAACGGAACAACTTGGCGGCGATGAATGTGGCGGCGATCCCATACACGGCGAGGAGCAACAATTGAGAGAGCCATTTCGGGTCGAGCGTCGCTTCCAGCATTGCCGAACGGACCAATTGCGCGACGGGATAGGCAGGCAGGTACGGCACGACGTTTTGCAACCAAGCAGGCAACATATCCAGCGGGAAGATCATGTCACTGATGAACATCAGCAGGAAGTAAATGGTCATGCCAATTGCGGTGGCGCTCCCTGATTTTGCCGATACGCCGCTGATGATGCCGCCCAGCGCCATGAATGCCAGCAAGCCGATCAGGATCATCGGATACGCTAACAGCAATCCCGTCGCGCTCAAAGGCACTTTATAGAGCAGGACGCCCGCAATGATGATAAGTGTGCTTTGCAGGACGCCGATCACAATATTCACCAACAGATATGAGCCGATCATTTCCACGGCGGGTAATGGCGTGGCTTGCAGACGTCGAAGCACGCCTTTTTCGCGCATCTCCAACATCATCGTCGAACTGCTGACCAGCCCGAAACTCAGCGCATTCAAGACGATCACGCCTGGGGTCATATAGTCCATTAACTGGCTCATGATCGCGCCGTAGATGACCATAAGCAAAATGGGGAATGCGAAGTTCCAGAACAGCACATACCCGTTTCGCAAGTGCATGAGGGTCATGGCTTTGGTGAGGATGAGAAAACGTTTCATGTTGTATTTCCTTTTATTTTTTCCGCTATCCTACGCTAATGCTCACGAATAAGGAAATTAGCGTAGAGTAGCGAAGATTAGCGGATAGCTCAATTCGACTCGGCGAGTACGCGTCCCGTCAGCTTGAGGAACACGTCCTCCAAATTGGGCTGGCGCACCATCACGTCGCGGATGGAACGACCTGAACGCGACGCAAGTTCATGCAAGGCAGTCATCGTCACTTCGGGGCGGGCAGTTTCCACTTCCAAGTGTTGACCCGTGTAGCGAGCGGCGCTCACCTCAGGCAATGCGCGGACTTGATCCAGCGGCAATTCCACCGTCGCCTTCAACATCGAATTCAGTTTGAGGTTGGCGATCAACGCGCTGGGCGTATCGCACGCCACGATCTGACCGCGGTCAATGATGGCGATGCGTCCGCACAAGGCTTCCGCCTCTTCCATCGCGTGCGTGGTCAACACAATTGTGCGTCCTTCATCGTGCAACTGACGGACGATATCCCACACCGCGCGACGCGCATGAGGGTCGAGCGCGGAGGTCGGCTCGTCGAGCAAAACGATCTGCGGATCATTGGCAATCGCAACCGCCAACGCGAGTCGTTGTTGTTGTCCGCCCGAGAGGCGGCGCGCCAGCGTGTTCCGTTTTTCAACGAGATCGAAGCGGGCGAGAAGCGCGTCAATTTCTTTCGAGGTGAGATACACCTCATACAACGCGGCGTACACTTCCACCAATTCGGCGACGGTCAAGTCATCGAGCAACGCCGTTTTTTGCAATTGGATTCCCAATTGGCGTTTCGTCGCGGCAGGGTTCGCCTGCACACTGATCCCGCCGACATGCACTTCTCCCTGTTTCGGTTTGTGCAAGCCTTCCACGCTGGCGAGCAACGTGGTCTTGCCCGCGCCGTTCGGTCCGAGCAAGCCGAAGATCTCGCCTTTCTGCACGTTCAAACTCACCCCGTTGAGGGCGGTCAACGCGCCGTAGGCGGCGGTCACATTCTTTACATCGATCATTGATTGTTGAGACATGGCAACTCCTTTTGTTAGTGCGATGATACGCTCACCCGCCTCATTGCCCCAGTCTCGAAGGCATGATCCGCCCTATGCCAAAAGACATATTCCCCGTTATGACTACTTCAACATCTCCAACAAACCATCGGGATACAAGATGGACTTGCCCTCCCCGAACTCATGCAGACTCTTCCACACCACGCGGATTCGCTCCCCGTTCGCTTCGATCACTTCCATTTCAGCCTGCTCGTACAACTCAGCCTTTGCCAACGCCCCATCATAGACCACCACGATCTCGTGACCCGTATTTCCGTTATTGACAAAAATATTCTCAAGAAAGCCGAGATGCTTCAACCCTTCGATCTCGCTGCGCAATTCCTCCATGATCTCGCGGCGGACAGCCACCTCCCCGCTTTCGCCGAACTCGATCCCCCCGCCGAGCGGACGATAATATGTTTCGTTCTTGATCGCGTCATGTCCTTCAAAGACGAGGATGCGGTTGTTGTTTTTGAACACGCAAAGAGCAATTGGGCGGATGTGGTTCATAATATAAAGTAAGGCGAGATTAATCTCGCCTTACACGGTGATCAATTCGATTTTTTGCGAGCGCACCCCAACGAGATTCGCCTGCATGGACCACGGTCCCGTCCACGTGACGGTGACGGGGAGAATCTTGCCTTTCAAAGCATCATCCGACTCGACGAAGACAAGTTTGTTCGTGGGAGTTCGTCCCCGCCAGCGATCCTTCACCTTCTCTTCGAATAACACGTCCACGGTTTGACCCAGATATTTCTTGTTGATCTCGCCAACGATCTGTTCCTGCAAATCGTCAAGCAGGTGCAGGCGGCGCAGTTTTTCTTCTTCGGGCACGTTGTCTTCCATGCGGCGGGTTGCGACGGTCCCTTCGCGGGGGGAATAACGCGCGAGGTGAGCCACGTCAAGCCGCAGGTCCGATAAGACGCGATACGTTTCCATGAATTGTTCCTCGGTCTCACCGGGGAATCCCACGATGATGTCCGTTGCGATGGAACAGTCGGGGATCTTGTTGCGAATCTTTTCGATGAGATCGCGGTACTCTTGTTGAGTGTATCCGCGCTTCATGTTCGCCAGCACTTCATCGTCGCCCGCCTGAATCGGCACTTCGATGTGCGGCATCACCTTCGGAAGTTCGGCGATGGTATCCATCAACTCTTCGGTGAAGTAGTTAGGATGCGACGTGAGGAAACGGATGCGCTCGACGCCTTCGACATCATGAACGATGCGAAGCAGTTGCGCGAGGTTGGGTCCGTCGGGAACGTCTTTGCCATAGCGGTCAACGATCTGACCGAGCAAGGTCACTTCCTTCACGCCTTGCGCGGCGAGCGAGCGAATCTCCGCGACAATATCGCCGACAGGACGACTGCGCTCGATGCCGCGTCGGAACGGGATGATGCAAAACGCGCAGGCATGCGAACAGCCATACACGATCGGCACATGCGCGCTGATGAGTTGTCCGCGCTCGTGCTGAGGGAGGATGAGTTCATCGTCCATCATCAAGAAGCGGCGCGTGGTTTCAGAATCTTCGAGTGAACGGATTTCGCCTTGACTCAAATAAGAAACGAGCGGTCCCGGGTCGGAGGGAGGCGAGAAGACATCCACATACGGAAGTTTCTCGCGCAGTTTGTCCGCGCCGCGCACGCCGACCATACACCCCATGAGGTTGATGACGAGGTTGGGATTCTGTCGCTTCAACGGGAGCAGGCTGGTGAGGCGTCCGATCGCTTTGTCCTCCGCCGATTGCCGCACAACGCAAGTGTTGAGGACGATCACATCCGCTTCTTCGATGGTTTCCGTACATTGATAACCGAGATGCTCCAACGACGAGCCGACGCGTTGCGAGTCGGCGACGTTCATTTGGCATCCCTCGGTCCAGATGTGGTATTTCATAGGGTTGGGATTATACCAAGATGGCGGGGGAACACAAAAGCATAATCGCCGCAGGTCAATGCGGTAACTATGCTCTGTTCGAACGAATTACAAGAAATATAGTTATTCCGACGACGTACGTCTAGCAAGCGGCATCCATAGCGGCTTGCAGAGCATCGTGATCCGCCATGTTGGCGCCGGGGTTTCCATCCCAGGTGGCGTGCCAATTACCGTGCGCGGCGGCGGCGGCATCGCAAGTTGCCTGACTGCCTCCTCCGCCATCATCGCCGCCCCCGCTCAGAATGCCACCGCCACCGAGCGAGTTATTAATCGATGAAAAGGTGTTGCCGATCCGAGGACCTAACGCGCTGGCCGCAACAATCACTACGATCGCGACAAGGGCAATGATGACGGCATATTCAACCAATCCTTGCCCTCGGTTTCGCCTGGAAGGAGAAAAAAATGATTTCATGGTCAAACTCCTTTGCCTGATTATAACCCACAGCGTTTGAGATGGCGTCCTCAAAGGTTACATTTTTCAGTGTTCAATTTTGCAAGGCGCGCAACCAAATTCGATTTGTACGGCTCCCTCTTTGTCACCGAGCACGCCAATGCCACGGAGAGAAAGCGCCGTTATGGTCACGGCATGAACGGCAGGACTTTACACGCCAAAATAGTCACTCCTCGCCATGCCTCAAGGGATAAGCCTCGCGGGCGCTCTTATGGTAAAATTTCGTCCGCCTCAACTGGTGAGGCTTCGTGGAGGGATGGCCGAGCGGCTGAAGGCGCATGTCTTGAAAACATGTTTGGGTCACACCAACGTGGGTTCGAATCCCACTCCCTCCGCTCGATTTACGATTGACGATTTTGGATTTACGATTGATTGGTAATCGTCAATCTGCAATCGTAAATCGTCAATCAAACCGGGGAGGTGCCAGAGTGGCTGAATGGGCTCGCCTGCTAAGTGAGTGCTGGGTTAAACCAGTCGCGGGTTCGAATCCCGCCCTCCCCGCCACAAAAAAACACGTCCGTGAGGACGTGTTTTGCTTTATAACGATCTCTCTACTGTACATCTCCCTTTTTTACCGCGAAGGGCGCGAAGAACGCCAAGTTTTAAAGGTTTTCTTCGCGCTCTTAGCGGGCTTTGCGGTTCAACTTTGTCATTTATATGGTAGAAAAATAACGATAAGAGTGGATGGTTCAATTTTCTGAGCGTTGCTTCGTCAACTCGACAAATTGCGGATTTCGCCGAATGTAGGTTGCAACGTACGAACACATGGGGATCACGCGTAGAGATTTCCCTCTCGCATACTCCAGCGCGACTTCGGTCAACTTGCCAGCCACGCCATGCCCGCGGAGTTCGGGATGCACGCCGACATGCGTCATCACGATCGTGTTTCCATCTTCCAGATAATCGAGTTTGGAGAGCTTTCCATCAATCCACGTTTCGAATCGCTTTTCGGCTGGGTTATGGATGATTTCAGGTTCGCTTGAGTTGTTCTGCATATTTCCTCGTTGGTCATTGTAGTCCAATTCATTGAAAGCAGACAACGAGGGAATCTTACCGTCCGTTCACATCTTCATTGTTATTCCCCGTTCCATTCAATGTCAAAGGTGGATGCCTCCAGCGCGGAAATGTTGCGCTTCATCCCCAAAGCCAGATACGCGAGGATGCTTCGCCACTGCAAGAAGAACGGTAACGGATCGCGAAGATCCCAGATCACATCGCGGCTTTGCGAAAAAGTCCTCAGCCACGCGCCGAGGTTTCTCTTTCTGAGCGCATCTGGCAAGCCATAGACCAGCATCGCCGTACCCAACATGCGCGGAGAGTTTGACGCCGGCATGACGCAATCTATGCGCGGATCGAAAAACGATTCGACAAAGCGCGGATTCGATGCCAGCAAATGGACTCCGCTCGTCGCGCGCGGGTTGCATTCCAGCGCATACACCTCCCCAGCGGGCGATTCGATGAAGTCGAACGCCATCTGTCCCGTCACGTTGAAGCGACCCACAAATGTTTGCACCCAATGGAAAATCTTTTCATGCGCTACCGCTTGAAACGCGATCGTCGCGCCTTGCCCAGCCGTGAAGATTGCCGGGTACACCGCGTGCGCAACGACGCGCCCTTGCTGGCAAACCGAATAACTGCAAAACTGCGGTCCCGGAACAAACTCTTGAGCGATCCACGCGCGGTCAAATGACAGCGCGGATAACGCCTCCCGAAGCGCGGGCAGGATCAACGTCCGCGAGGCGAAGCGCGAATAGATCGGCTTGAATACCAGCCCATCCCAACGCGCGAACGCGTCCAGCAACGTCCTCTCGTCTTCGATCAACATCGTATCGGGCGCGGGTAATCCGCACTTCCTCGCGCTGTTCGCAAAATTCCATTTGTTGTGAAAAATGTCGAGCCGATCAAGCGGCTCGGCAAAGACGCGGCACGGCAGGCTCTTCAATCCTTTTGCGATATGGAAGACTTCCTCGCATGTGGGAATCAACAACTCGATTCGATGCTCTTCGATGATCCGCTTCAACGACGATAAAAACGCTTCAGTCTCCTGACGTGGAGCGGGCACTACAAAGTCTTGCTTGATCGCATTCGACGGCTGACTCAAATGCCCGCGCAACGATTCCGCCATGAAGACGTTGTGCCCCGCGCGATGGAACGCGCGCGCAAGATCGAGCGTCACGGGCGCGCGCCCGCCGGTGAGGAGAATGTTTGCCATGAGCCTTCTGCTGAGAACTCGAAGAAGCCATTAAAAAATCTTTGCGATCTTCGCGCGCTTCGCGGTTAATTAGAACGTTAGCACCATCCCGCCAAGAGACAATCCCGCGCCGGTGCCTACCAATAGAATCTTGCCGCCTCGTTGAATGCGCCCATCGCGCGCTCCCTGATACAACGTGACCGGGATGGACGCCGCCACGCAATTGCCAAGCGTCTCGATGGTGCGGATGATTTTATTTTCCTTCCAGCCAAAACGTTCCAACATCATCAACCCCACCTTGCTCGCCTGATGCGGCACGACGACATCCACATCCATCATGCTTTTCGACAGACCCGGGTAGAGTTCTTCAAGAAACTCATGACCGACACTGCGCACCATTCGCAACACAGCGGGACCGTCCATGTGGAACAGGTCGTCCTCGGGTTTGTGATTTGGGAAGCGCGGATGAAGACGCGAGCCGCCGCCCATGATGGCGGTGAGATACGCGCCGTCGCCATACGTTTTGAAATGCGCGTGATGAATCATGGATGCGTCGCCCGCGCCTGCTCGCGTGACCACCACCGCCGCCGCCGCATCCCCAACCAGTGAAGCGGACTCCGGCTCTTTGGGGTTGATCCCGCACGACGCCACATCCGCGCTGCAGATCAAGATATTCTTGTACCGCCCGCTGTGAATGAAATTGGACGCCACATCCATGCCGGCGATAAAACTCAAACAAGTCGTATGCACGGTCATCGCAGGGATGCCTGAGTCGCCCAGCCCCAACTGGCGCTGGATCAACGCGCCCGTGTCGGGAATCGCCTGCTCGCCCGTGCCGGAGGCGTTGATGATGAGGTCAAGTTGATTCAGCTTGAGGCGCGCTTCGTCCAATGCCTCCCGCGCCGCCTGCGCCGACATGAACGACGAGGTCTCATCCGTCACCCAGCGACGCTCGCGGACGCCGTTACGCCGCTCCACCCAGCCGGCAGGGACTCCGCACAGCGCCTCCAATTCCGAACTGGGGACAACGCGTTTCGGCAAATATCTTCCAAGACCGATGATTTTTAAAGGGATATTGACTTGCATGTTTGCGCACTCTCCTAAATAAATTATTAGACCTCATGCATAAATATCTCTTGCTCAGCCACAGAGACCCCTGAGAAATTCTCTTTTTTCTCTGCGTTCTCTGCCGTCTCGTGGCGCAGGGCGCCACTCGCGGCACGAACGGTGTGGCAAAGAAAGAGTTAAGAAACACTCTCTTAGTAACTGAGGAAGCGTCGCCATGGGATTAAAAATCCATTTTCTTGAAATATGGGATCGCAAATTTCGAGAGCCAGCCGATCAACTTCCACGGCGATTGCCGTCTCTTCGGCAAATGCTTGGCATACACCGCATTGTACTCGGTCACCGATTCGCCGCCGCGCGTTTTTTTGAATTTGCCCACCCCGCCGCTGGCATGGACGAGTAATCCGCGCTTCACGCCTTCTTGCAACGTAAGCAACGTGAGCAAGCGATACAAGCCTTCATCCTGCGGGAGGGATGTGTCGTATCCAAACAAGGGCTGGGTCATCGCGCCGTTGCGGACGAAGAAACCCATAATGCCGTTTAACTGTCCATCTTTTTTGAGTCCATACATGTGAAGGATTTTCCGATCTCGCGCGAGTTTCAAAAATTCAAACGTGAATTGCGGATTGAAGTAGGAATATTTTTTCAGGTACAACAATTCGTACAAATACGCCGCGCGATGCAATTCATCATCGGATAAATCCCCGCCGTCTACAACTTCATAACCTGCCTTTTTCAACACGCGCGCATCTTCCTTGCATTGACGAGTCTTCAACGAAGCCAGAGGGTCCATGTACCAGACTTGACGACTGAGTACCAAGTCGTAGCCAAGGTTTTTCAGCGCGTCGAGGACGTGAGGATTCTTTTTCTGGTCAACAGAGCGGAACACAATCGCCCGGTCTGGGAAGCGCTCCAGCAACGCCTCGCTCAGCGCGGACAGCTGGTCGCCGCTTACCGGCGGATACAAGTTCGTGGAGAGCAGGTAATTATTTACAAAGACCACCCTATCCAATTCCGTGAACTGAAAATACCGGGCAACGGGGTACATCACAAGTTTTATCAAAAACTCAACAGGCGGATTCTCCAAATGCTTCACCTCTTCCAGCCCGCCATAGGAGACGTAATGGCTGTACGGCGAAACGGTATAAGTGTTCTGCGGGTGAAAATCGGTGACTGTCACAGGTATGATCGTCTCGCCGACTTGAACCGCCATCAACTGGGTGTTGTATACATTGCGGATATATTTTTGCAAGCCATCCGTCATCAATGGGATAAGGTAACGGCGGGCATAGTCCCCATCTTCCGTTTGTGGGAATTGAAGCGCGTGGAGATTCTCACGGGTGAAGAGTTCGGCTCGCATGGACACAATCAACGCGCTGGTTTATTTTCAAGCGAGCGGATCGTCGCTTCGCAATGGGATGGGACGATGATCGTATCGGGATGAGTCAGATAATAGGAATGTAAATCGCCCAGGGTCTGACGATAGGCTTCGGGATCGGAGAAAAGGAAATTTGCGATCGTGTGCGGCGGGCGGTTTTCAATCACCGACCGTTTGAGCCACGCCGCATCTGCAACAAAAAAGAAAAGTTTGCCATCGTCATCGCGGGCGAAGATTCCCATTTGCCCATACGCATGACCGGGGAGTTCCACGCCGATGATCGATTCGTCGCCGAGCAGGTCGTAGCCGGTGTTAAACGGCGCATACTCTGCGGATAAAAGGATCGAGTTGGTCACGTCCACTTCGTGGGAGCGGGAGTCAAAATCTGAGGGGACGAGTCCGCGCAGGAAGGCGTGTTTGAGATCCTCGGAGGGCGTCGATTGGCGGAGTCGGCTAAAGGCGTGAGGCAGGTAGACGAAGCGGGACCAAGCCAAATCGGGGAGTGAAGCGATATGATCCGCGTGGAAGTGGGAGATGAAGACGTGGGTGATGTCGGCAGGTCTCAGGTTGAAGGTCGCAAGTTGATTCACAACGAGGTCTTCTTCTTTTAGATGGACGGGCGTCATCCAGCGATAGATGCGGCGCGGAAATTTTTTCGTCTCATCGAAAAAACGATACGAGTAGCCGGTGTCGAACAGCATCGCGCCGAATGTTGGATGACGAAAGAGGGCGAACATCGCGGGAAATCGAATCGAACGCCAGCGCCCGCCGCGAATGGCAAGATGCTCGGGAGCCGTGCAATACCCCGCGTGAAGGATGTCGATCTTCATTTTGGATTGCTCTCTTTCCACCATTTCAAAAATCGCGCAACGCCTTCTTCAATTGAAACGTTGGGTTGATAGCCGAGTTCGTTCCGCGCCGCGGAAATATCGAGCGTGGAATTGTTCGCCATCATGCCGACAGACAGCCTCGTCAGCGGCGGTTCGGGGCTGAACGGGACGAGCGAGTAAACGAATTCCAGCATTCCCGCAACGGCATCAGCGGCGCGATACGGAATCTTTCGGCGAGGGCGCGGATAATGCAACTCATCGCAAATGCGCTCGATCAATCTCCAAATTTTCACGGGTTCGCCGTTGGTGATATTGTATTTTTTGCCAAGCGTGCTTGCAGGCGATTCTGAACACAGCAATAACGCATCCACCACATTTTCGATGTAGGTGAGGTCAACGATGTTTTTGCCGTCGCCGAGGATGGGAAGCCTGCCAGATTTCAAGCGGGGAATCAAACGCGGAAAGATGACCGTGTCGCCTTCGCCGATCAACGCGCGCGGGCGGATCGAGACCACGGCAAGCCCGTCCGCAAAACTTTTGTCAATTTCTTCTTCCGCGAGCAATTTGGTGTGAGCATAGTTGCTGACGGGTTCGGGCAGTGGATCGTTTTCCTTCACGTTCGTCCGCGAATTGTAATTGAAGTAAATGCTCGGCGTGGACACATACACGAGTCTCTTGATTTTGTTTTCCAAACACGCCCGCGTCACGTTGCGCGTGCCGATCACGTTGGCTTGATAGAACCGTTCGTAATTTCCCCAGGGCGATGGGAACGCCGCGCAATGGAAGACGATCTCCTGTCCTTTGAACGCGTCGAGCAATTGGTCTTTCTTGCTGATGTCGGCGCGAAACGGATGGACGCCCATATCTTCCAGTTCGTTCAATTTTTTCGGGTTGCGCCCCAGCCCGGTCACATCCCAGCCCATGCCAAGCAGGCGGCGGACTAACGAGCCGCCCAAAAAACCAGTCGCGCCGGTGACTAACGCTTTCACGAGAGTCTCTTTTCCGCAAGCGCCTTCAATTCTTCGCGGATGATCTTGGAGTTATGCCGCGCGTCGGTTGGGAATCGTTTCATAAATAAAAATGTTTCGATCTGCGAAGCCTGCCTGTGACTCTTTGCCATTTCTCTCAACTCGCCGATGATTTTATCTTTGTTTGACCCCGCTCGTCGTTCCAATTCCACCCACAGAACGGGCTTGCGGTTTTCCTCAACCAGCGCGGTTCTCTTTACACGAGGATGCGCGTTGAAGATATTTTCGATCTGCTCGGTGAACATCACGCCATCTTTTGTGACCACGCGGTGAGATTTTCTCCCGCAATACCACAAGCGGCCTTCTTCGTCGAAATATCCCACGTCGCCCATGCGGTGGATGATCTCATCGCCGAATTTTATTTTGGATAAACGATCCGCTTCTTCTCGATGAAGATAAGCCCGCGTCGTTGCCAGACTTTGAACTGTGATCTCACCAGCGGCATTTGACTCCACCTCAAGCGACTCCCTCCACTCTGCGATCGGCTCATCGGTGATCGGAATGATCCGCACGGTCACGCCTTCGATGGGTTTTCCCAGGCAGATGCCTGCGCCGTGCGCGGTCTTTTCTTTCACGGCAAATACCTCGCGGCTTTCAACCTTGGCAATGGGCAAAGTCTCCGTCGCGCCGTAGATGCCGAAGAGGTCGGTATGATCGTCGAGAAGCAGTCGAAACTTCTCTTGCAATCGAATCGTCGCAGGTGCGCCGGCGGTAATCACGCGCTTGAGCGAAGGCAATTTATGATACGGCGAGTGGCGGGCTTCGTCTGCCAAAATCTCCAGCACAACAGGCGAGGCGAACATATTTGTGACGTTGAACCGTTGAATCGCCGAGATGGTCTTTTGCGGGTCTGTCTTGCCGGGGACAGGAAAGGAAATATCTGGGATTACCGATGTGACGCCGAGCAAAATGTCAATCAGGGCGTAGAGAGGGAAGGCGGCGAGGTCAATTTCATCCGCTGAGAGGCGAAACGTGTTTTGAAGCAATTCCAACTGAGCGGAAAAGTTGGCGGACGTGTAGACCGCTCCCTTGGGTAGCCCTGTGGAACCAGAGGTATAGATAATGGCAACCGCAGACGATGGATCATGGACGATGGGCGATGGGACGATCTTTGACCTTCGACTTTTGACTTTCTCGACGGTCAAACTATGCTTGATAGAATCCCGCCCCCAGCCAAACAAGATTCGCAACGTGTGAGTCAGCCAAGTACCGAAATATATCTCCGGCTTGGATTCGGCGATGACCTCGCTGATTTTTTTCAATCCTATCGCCGGGTCGAAGACTACAGGCACGATGCCGAACTTGAGCAACGCCAACGCGAACGGAAAAAATTCCGCGCTGGGCGGAATCATCATCACCGCGACAGCGCCCGGGGTGAGCGAGCAGGCTTGAAGTCCCGAAATGAATCGTTGGGTCTGGTCAAAAAGCGAACGGTAGGTAATCCGCTTCCATCCGCGCATCCGTTTTGAAAAATAAATAATGGCGGGCTTATCGGGTTGCGAGGCGGCGGTTCGCTCAAAACGGGCAAGGAGTTCCATTTGCGTCTTTGTGATTGTAGCCCATTGCATACAGAACTTACGCAGTTGGCGGGCAGTTGGACTGCCGCCGCCGCAGTGCAACTACGGCGCAACAGGTTCAGTGATTGTAGCCCATTGCATAGAATTCTTTCAAACCCGCCAAAAGTGACATTGACCCTATTTTTGTTTCCCCGTACAATTCAATTCGCTATGAAAGCGTGCGTGCATAATGCCGGGTTCTTCCGCCCCGACCATGATCCTCCATCTTGTTGGTTTGTCGTGTCTGTTTGAGTCGTATCCAACTCTAACCCCCGGAGGAAAATCCCATGTCTGAACCTTTTGTTTCCAAACGCGCCCCGATCTACGCCGACGTTCCCGATGAAAAATGGAACGACTGGCGCTGGCAACTCAGCCACCGCATGAACTCGGTGGAAGAGATCGAAAAAGTTTTGCCGCTCACCGACTCGGAACGTAAAGCCCTGCAAACGCAAGGCTTGTTCCGCGTGGATGTGACACCCTACTTCATTTCACTCATCGATCCGAACGATCCCAACGACCCAACCCGCAAACAGGTCATTCCGCTTTCGGAGGAGATGCAATCGTTCACCGCGATGATGGAAGATTCGCTGGCGGAAGACCGCCACTCCCCGGTGCCCGGGCTGGTCCACCGCTACCCCGACCGGGTCCTCATGCTGGTGACCACGCAATGCGCTTCGTACTGCCGCTATTGCACGCGCTCGCGCATCGTCGGCGATCCCGGTCAAACTTTCTCGCGGCACGAATTCGAGATGCAGATCGAATATCTCAAACGCACGCCGCAAGTGCGCGACGTTCTGCTCTCCGGCGGCGACCCGCTCGTGCTCGCGCCAAAAATTCTTGAGGAAATTCTCAGCCGCCTGCGCGAGATCCCGCACATCGAGATCGTGCGCCTCGGCACGCGTGTGCCGGTCTTCATGCCCATGCGCGTCACGCAGGAATTGTGCGACATGCTGGCGAAATATCATCCGCTGTGGATCAACATCCACGTCAATCACTCGAACGAAATTACGAAGGAACTCGCCGAAGCCTGCGACCGTTTAACAAGGGCTGGCATCCCGTTGGGCAACCAATCTGTGCTTCTCGCGGGCGTGAACGACAACGTCCACATCCAACGCAAACTTGTGCAAGACCTCGTCCGCATCCGCGTGCGGCCGTATTACCTCTATCAGTGTGATCTGGTCGAAGGCGCGGGGCATTTCCGCACGCCCGTCGCGAAAGGAATCGAGATCATGGAAGGCTTGCGCGGTCACACCAGCGGCTACGCCGTCCCGCAATACATCGTGGACGCGCCGGGCGGCGGCGGAAAAATTCCCGTCATGCCGAATTACCTGATCAGCATGTCTGACCACAAGATCATCTTGCGCAATTACGAAGGCTACATCACCACTTACGAAGAACCGACGGATTATGTGCCGAGCGACGCGGCAAAGTTCAAAGGCGAGAAGCGCATGGAACCCGGTCAAGCCGGTGTATTGGGTCTGCTCGACGGCGAGCAGATGTTCATCAAGCCGGAAGACTTCGATCAGATCCACGACCGTCACGGAATCCAACACCGCCTCAAAGACGATAAGAAATGGCAGCCGCTTGGCATCGGCGACGGTTCGTCCACACCGAATCAGAAATAACCAACCGAAGGAGATACTATGCACCAAACTAAATTACGATTTCTGCTCTCAGCCGCGCTTGCGATCATGGTGGTCACTGCCTGTTTCCCGCAGGCGGCAACGCCAAACCCGCAAGATACGGCAAACCAGATTGCCACCGTGGTCGCATTGACCATCTCTGCGGCGGGAACGCAAACCCAAGCCGCCCAACCTATCGCGACGAACACCACGCTTCCCACCCAGACCGATTCTGCTCCCCCGACTGAGACTCCGTTCGTCCCGTCGGCGACACCGTTCGTGCTCGTCCCGCCGACCCCAACGCTTGTAGTAGGCGGAGGCGGAGGCGGCGGTGGAAGCGCTCCCCCTCAACCGTATGAATGCACCCCCGTAAGCAACAAACCGCGCGACTTGACTGTGTTCAAGAAAGGCAATGAGTTCGATATTAAATGGACCATCGTCAACACCGGCACAAAGACCATCCCCGCCAAGCACGATATTAAATACTTCAGCGGCACAAAACTGATGAAAGACCCCAACGACACTTTCCGCGAATTCGGCGTGGACCTCAAACCGGGCAAATCGGTAACGATCATCATCGACGCCGTCGCCCCGGCGGAAAAAGGCAAACATGTGATGACCTGGGTGGTGGAAGGCAATATGTGCTACCCGTACATCGCGATCGTTGTGGAATAAATGTAGAGCGGCTTCCATGATGCTGAAAAAGAACGCGTTGATCTGGCTGGCGGCATTGGTATGGGTAATGGCTTGCCTGCCAACCGCGGCGGGTCAACAGCCTGTTCCAACGACCGACCCCGGCGCGATCAACACGTTCATCGCGCAGACGGCAAACGTCGCATCCTCACAGACTGCGGCGGCTTTGCCCACATCAACCGCCACAGCGACGTTTACTCACACGCCCGGCGCGACTGAAACAGCATCGCCTACACCGACGAACACGTTTATTTTCATCCTGCCCGGGCTTGGTCCCTCTGGCACCGCCACTTTAACCAACATCACCAGCGGAACGAGCAAATCTGAATATGGCTGCGAAGTGCGCGAGGTCGACCCGATCAAGGGCACGATCCTCGTGGCGCGGCAGGATTTCACCGCCACCTGGCTGGTGAAAAACATCGGCAGAAACGACTGGTACCGGGTGAATATGGATTATGTGTACACCGGCGGCGACAAACTCCACAAAGTGGAATCGTACAGCATCCCTAAAGGCGTGGACTCGGGAAAGCAAGTGTACCTGCCGGTGGAAATGGAAACGCCAAAAAACAGCGGCTCATACACAACTCGCTGGTCATTGGTTGTCGACAACCACTACTTTTGCCCAATGACGTTGACCATCGTTGTGCAGTAGGAACAATTCACAAAAATAGGACTTACGTAGTTGAACCTGTTGCGCCGTAGTTGCACTGCGGCGGCAGTACAACTGCCCGCCAACTGCGTAAGTCCTGAAAAAAAAAACGGCGACCAGAACTGGTCGCCGTTTTTGCTATTCTGTGGTTGGCGGAGTCGCGTCTATCGCATCCGCCTTTTTCCGCAGAGTGAAGAAACCCACCGCCACTGGAATAAGGATGGCGATCAGCGAAAAGCACAGCATGCCGTATCCATAAGCGGGCGGCGTTTGCCCGGAAGAACCGCCTAACTGGAAACTTCCGTTACCCGTAATCGTGCCGATGCCCATAATGCAGGCGAATAACGCGCAACACCCGCAAATCACAGCGGTTGCAATGGTTGCGATCATACCGGTATTTTTGTTGTTCATTTTTTCTCCGTTGAATTGAATTTTTTCAAGTATACAACATTCAACGCTAACTGCGTAACTCTTTTGTTCATCCAGCACGATTTGCCAAGCAAATCAAGTTCCTATGTTCATCCAGCAGTTGAACTGCTGGATGAACAAATATTAACTGCGTAACTTTGCGCCGACCTCATGCTCCAGCCGCTTCACGATCTTCGTGCGGATCGCCGCCGCCTCAGCATCGGTCATCGTCTTCTCGGATTGATACGTGAGACTGTACGCCAGCGACTTCTTCCCCGCGCCGATCTTTTCATCGCGGTAGACATCGAACAAGCGGACGCGGGTGACGGTCTTTCCGCCGGTCTGCCTGATCAGCCCTTCGACGCGTTCCGCCGCCACCGATTCATCCACGATGATGGCGATATCCTCTAGCACAGGCGGGAACTCGGAAACCGGCGCAATGCCGTATGTCGGCTGTGCGTTGCGCAGGGCATCCAAGTCAAACTCAGCCACAATGACAGACGAGTCTTCGAAATCATATTTCTCTTTCACCAGCGGATGCAGTTCACCGAACACGCCGACAGTCTGCCCGTTCACTTTCACTTCTGCCGCTTTGCCGGGATGGAGGTACGAGGTCGAATCGGTTGGGGTGTAGGAAATGCCGCTAAGGCGGAGTCCGCTCAACAGGAGTTCGAGGCGTCCTTTCATGTCGTAGAAATCGAACGAAGCGGAATCCTTCACATCCCACGCGGACTGAGTCCGAAGTCCCGTCATCGCGATTGCCAATTTGCGGGGTTCATTGGGAAGGCCTCGCCCTGAGCCTGTCGAAGGGTCATTTTTATTCGGCTCGAACACTGAACCGATCTCGAACATCGCAATGGATTCAGCGCGCGCGTTCTTTTCGACATTTTCCAAAAGCGACGCGAGCAAACTTCGGCGCATCACGCGGCGCTCGGGCGCGATGGGATTCGCCAAGGCGACATACTCATCGTGCGCAATGAGTCGACTCTCGCGTTCGGGCGAGGTCATGCGATAACTGACGACCTCCTGCACGCCGAGGCTGGTGAGAATGTCGCGGGCGTGTTCCTCCCACTCGTGTTTGGGATTGCCGATCTGCGGGGGGAGCGAATCGGACATGCGCGTTTCGGGGATGCGATCATAACCATAGACGCGCGCGACCTCTTCCAGCACATCCGCGAGACCGACAACGCCTTCGCCAATGTCGAGACGATGCGGCGGCGTTTTGGCTTTGACAGAGTCTTTTTCCACTTTACATTCAAACTCGAGGCGCGCGAGGAGTTCCGCGATTTGTTTCGCGGTGAGGTCAATGCCAAGCAAACGCTTCACATCTTTCGTGGTGACCGTGATCGTCGGGTCCTTCGGCTTGAGCGGATACACATCCACGAGATCAGGCGCGATCTGCCCGCCCGACCATTCTGCCATGAGTTCAAGTCCGCGCTTCACGCCTTGCTCCGCCATGGCGGGATGCACGCCGCGCGAAAAACGGAACGACGCTTCGGACGGCAAATTATGTTGCTTCGCCGTCTTGCGGATGTTGATAAAATTCCACGCCGCGCCTTCGAGCAAGACATTCATCGTACTCTTTCCGCGCATGGTGACTTTTCCAACAGCCGCATTTATTTCAATACCTGTGGCGTCCAACACTTCTTTTGATGCGTCGTACACTTCGCTTTCCTGTCCGCCCATCACACCAGCCAATGCAAGCGGACCCTTTTCATCGCAGACCAAGACATTCGCAGAGGTGAGTTCGCGCTCTTTGCCATCGAGCGTAGTGAGCTTCTCACCATCCTTCGCGGCGCGGGTGATGAGCTTGATTTTGCGGTGGGACAAATTGCCAATTTGTCCTACGCGAGAGACGAGGACATCATAATCAAACGCATGAAGCGGCTGACCGATGTCGAGCATCGCATAGTTGGTCGCGTCCACGATGTTGCTGATGGGACGCATCCCCGCCAGCCGCAACCGCCGCTGAATGTAATACGGACTCGGCTTGATCTCAATATCGCGGATCAATCCCGCCACAAAGCGCGGATTGAGTTCGGGGTTGGTTATCTCGATCTCGACGAGTTCAGTTACGGACTGCGTATTGCGTACTGCGTTCTTTACCTGTTTACCTGTTTCCGTGTTTACGTGTTTACGCATTTCTCGCCCCGTCAACGCCGCGAGTTCGCGCGCGATACCGATCACATTCGCATTCCGCGCCATGTTCGGCACAATGGAAATATCCAGCACGGCGTCGCCCATGTAATCGGCGAGCGGCATTCCCACAGGAGCATCGTCATCGAGCAGGATGATGCCCTCGTGTTCTTCGGAGATTCCAAGTTCTTTTTCGGAGCAAACCATCGAATAGGATTCAACGCCGCGAATCTTTGTCCGCTTGAGGGTCATCAACTCCAAACCCTCCACATGACCGTCGTACAGCGTTGTCCCTTCTTTCGCATACGCGGCTTTGATCGGCTTATCGAGTTTGCCCGTCCCTTTCAAGTGGAAGATGTTCGGCGCGCCCGTCAACACGGTTTGACTCTCCTTGCCGTCGAACAGATCGAGCAAGGTCAATCGGTCCGCGTTGGGATGCGCCTTCACCTCGCGGATCTCCGCCACCACGAGTTTTTCTTTATCCCACGCAATGCCGCTCGTCTTGAACTCATGCTTCTCGCCGTTTTTATATTCAGGCATCGGCAAGCCCGCATACTTGATCTCATCCACTTCGAGACCAGCCAACGTCAACTTGCGGGCAATGTCTTCAACAGACAAGCCATCTAAATCAATGTAGTCACGTAACCATGAAATCGGTATTTTCATAAAATTATCCTTTGCGCAAAAGAGAATTGGAGGATTAGAGAATTCTCTAATTCTCCAATTCTCTGCCTTTTAGAACTGTTCCAAGAAACGCAAATCGTTTCCCCAGAAATAGCGAATGTCGTCGATCTTATAGCGCAACATCAACTGACGCTCAGGTCCCATGCCCCACGCGAAACCCGAATAACGCGACGGGTCATAGCCTCCGTTTTGCAACACAACAGGATGCACCATGCCGCAACCGAGAATTTCAAGCCAGCCCGAATTTTTGCACACGCCGCATCCCTTGCCGCCGCAGACGAAACATTCCACATCCACTTCGGCGGAGGGTTCGGTGAACGGAAAATACGACGCGCGGAATCGCACGCGCGCGTGTTGACCGAACATGCGCCGCGCAAAATCGGCGAGCGTGCCTTTCAAGTCGGCGAAGGTGATGTTCTCGCCAACGACGAGTCCTTCCACTTGATTGAATTGGATCTCGGAACGCGCGGTGATCTGCTCATAGCGAAAACACATCCCCGGCAACGCGATTCGGATCGGCGGCGGGTTATCGGGATTCGTCGCCGCACGCACAGCGTCGCGCATCGCGTGGATTTGCCCAGGCGACGTATGCGTCCGCAACACGATCGGGTTATCGCCGCGTCCCTCCGCCTCGACAAAAAACGTGTCCTGCATATCGCGCGCGGGATGGTTCGGCGGAAAGTTCAGCAATTGAAAATTGTATTCATCCGTCTCCACTTCGCGCGACGTGTACACCTGAAAACCCATATCCGCGAGAATGCTCAACACTTTTCGCAACTGTTGCGTAGACGGATGCAGTCTGCCGACATGCACGCCTCGTCCGGGCAACGTCACATCCAACGCGCCTTCTTCGAGGGATTTCGCCAGCGCGGCTTCTTTCACGATCTTCGACCTCTCCTCCAGTGCGGACTCTAACGTCACTTTCACACGGTTCGCCCCTTGACCTACAACTGGTCGCTCCTCCTTCGACAGTTTCCCCAACCCGGCAAAGACCGTCATCAGCGGCGAACTGCGCCCAAGATGCGACACGCGCCAAGCCTCCAGCGCGGTCGACTCCGTGATGGATTGCAAAGCCTCCAGCGCGGATTGTTCGATTTCGTTCAATTGATCTAACATATAACCTCTTTTTTTTTACCACGAAGGGCACGAAGAACACCAAGGAAAACCATTTTGACTTAAGGGTTTTAAACCTTCGTGACCTTTGTGTCCTTTGTGGTTAATTAAAAAATCCCGTCCACAAAATGGGACGAGAGGGAATTCTCGCGGTACCACCCAAGTTAACCATCCTTCATCAGAACGATTCGCTTTGCGCCGACATTCATCGGCATCTCTTGTAACGTTGAGAAAACGGTTCTGGCTACGCGGTACGACAAAATTAATTTTGTCGCACGTTCACACGAACGGCTCGAGAGGGAACTTCGACCGGTTTTGGTTGAGCGCGGGTTTCAGCCGGAGCCTGCGCCTCTCTAACAACCTTTGCCGGTGTACTTTCCTCTGTCCCAGCCTTTAAAATGGGGTCGCCTGTTGGGTTGTATTATCTGCGGAAACGGGAGGATGTCAAGGCTGGGGAAAAGTTTCCGCGGGCGAGGCAGGCTTGCCCTGAGTTTGATCGAAGGGCTGAACCGGGGAATGAAGCGTCAATCCGTTTTGGAGAGTTGGTACGAGAAGTAGATGTAATCCCGATTGACGAACATGTTGTAGATACTGCTCCCCTCCACCGCGGCGAACATTTCCACGAAGGGATGCAAGATCTTCGGCGCGAATTGATGCGCGAGGGCGCGGTATCGTTCGCTGTTGCGGGTGAGCGCGCTCAACACGTGCGCGGTGATGTCGGTCTTCGTGTGGACGTTGAACCCCGCCGCGCGGATGTCGCGCTCGACCTTCGGCTCGTCTGCCACCGTGCGGAAATCGGCGTAGAGAAATTTTCCGTCGCGCCGAAGCACGCGATATACAGAATGGAAGAACGCCTCCTGCCGCGGATAACAATGCGAAGCCTCCACGTTGAGGACCGCGTCGAAATGATTCTCAGGGAAGTCGAGCGACTGCGCATCGCCGGTGCAGAAGTCTATGCCGAGGGCGCCATGCGTCTTGCGGTTGTATGCGATGGCATTTTGATTCTGGTCAATGGCGGTATAGGATTTGGGCTTGTGATAACGCTTGACGAACGACGCGCCGCCGCCATGTCCGCAACTGACTTCAAGCACATTTTTATCTTTGAGGTCATCGCCGCTGGCAACGTGATGATAGAGCTGGATCGCCGCGCGGTTGATCTCATCCTCAGGCTGGAGTTTCACCGTCTCGCCTTCGGGGGGCCAGAAACCGTAATTCAAAAACGTAACTGGCGCGTTGCCAACGCGCCGCGTGAGATATTGATACCAATGTTTCCAAAAGAGTTGTTTGAAGGCGGGCATGAAAATCTCCTCGATTTGACCGGTAAAACACGGAAATTGATCTTTCGTCGCTTGGGATTCCGACGGATCTGGCAACTCACAGAAAACACTGTTGTATAATATGAAATATGGCAATGAGTTCACGCCTGCAAGGATTCATTCAAATTCTCCGTGAGCAACGCCCTCGCCTTATGGAGCAATACAACGTCGCCGCGTTGGAAATCTTTGGCTCGCACATCCGCCATGAAGAACGAAAAGATAGTGATCTTGACATTCTAGTGACCTTCACAAAAGCCCCAAGCCTGCTGATGTTTGTACATCTCGAAAACCAACTCTCAGATTTGCTCGGCGTCAAAGTGGATTTGGTGATGAAGGACTCCCTCAAGCCCGCCATCGGGAAAAGTATCCTGAAAGAGGCTATGCCGGTATGAGTCGGGAGTATATAGATTATTTACGGGATATGCTGGAAAACGCACAGCTAGCCATTGGATTCGTCAAGGGCATGGACTACGATGCGTTTTCCAAAGATAACAAGACCGTGTATGCCGTCATTCGGGCTGTGGAAGTCATCGGGGAAGCCGCAACGAACGTCCCTGATGAGATCAGGTCAAAACATCCATCTCTCCCGTGGCGCGATATTCGGGGAATGCGCAACAAACTCGTCCATCAATACTTTGGCATCAACATGGAAGTCGTCTGGAAAACCATTCTGGAAGACTTGCCGATGATTGTGGGTGAAATTGAGAAGATTCTCAAGAACGAGAACAAGTAGTGTGGCTGAAGAGACGTAAAGTTTCAATCACAGAAACCAACTTACGGATTTTTTTAGCCGCCTACTAAGGAAGAGTTACTTGAAGGCGGGCATGTTTCCTCGGCGTGAAAGATATAACACACAAATTCATTCGTCGTCTCCCGAATTCCGTCAATTATCATCCAATACGTGACAACATGCGGGGGATTTAAGTCATTCATAACTAACGATTCGCATCGCCGGGGGCTACACTTGCGCCAGAGAAAATTTCAAGGAGCCAGCATGGATAATCCCATCATCATGGTCGACGGCAACGAAGCCACAGCATCGGTCGCGCATCGTTTGAGCGAAGTCATCGCCATCTACCCCATCACACCCTCCTCCGCCATGGGCGAATTCGCCGACGAGTGGTCGGCAAAGGGCAAACCGAATTTGTGGGGCACGATCCCTCTCGTGATCGAGATGCAATCCGAAGGCGGGGCGGCGGGCGCGGTCCACGGCGCGTTGCAAACGGGCGCGCTCACTACCACCTTCACCGCCTCGCAGGGGCTTTTGCTGATGATCCCCAACATGTACAAGATCGCGGGTGAACTCACCAGCGCGGTCTTCCATGTGGCGGCGCGTTCCATCGCCGCGCAGGGACTTTCGATCTTCGGCGATCATCAAGATGTGATGGCTGTGCGACAAACGGGCTGGGCGATGCTCGCAAGCGGCTCTGTGCAAGAGGCGCACGACTTTGCCGCCATCGCCCAAATGTCCACGCTCAAAACGCGCGTGCCATTCCTCCATTTCTTCGACGGATTCCGCACCTCGCACGAAGTCGCTAAAATCTTTTGTCTGACGGATGACGAACTCCGCCTCCTTCTCGACGGGGAATTGATTCGCGCTCATCGGGCGCGCGCCCTCACCCCCGAGCGACCCGTCCTGCGCGGCACCGCGCAGAATCCCGATGTCTACTTTCAGGCGCGCGAGACGGTGAATCCGTTCTATGCGGCGACGCCCGCCATCGCGCAGGAGATGATGGACAAGTTCGCGCAAGTGACCGGGCGGCGCTATCATCTCTTCGATTACGCCGGCCACCCCGAAGCGGAACGCGTTGTCATCCTCATGGGTTCGGGCGGCGAAACCGCCGAAGCGACGGTGAAGCATCTTGTGGAAAGAGGCGAAAAGGTCGGCGTTTTGCGCGTGAGATTGTATCGTCCGTTTTCGATGGAACATTTCATCAAAGCGTTGCCGCAATCGGTGAAGCAGATTGCCGTGCTGGATCGAACGAAGGAACCCGGCGCGTTGGGCGAGCCGTTGTATTTGGATATTGTCAATGCTTTGGTCGAAAGTCAAAGGCTTGCCCTGAGCGAAGTCGAAGGGTCGCAGGTCAGGGTAATCGGCGGGCGCTATGGACTTTCCTCGAAAGAGTTTACGCCAGCGATGGTCAAAGCCACGCTGGATGAATTATCCAAGCCTGAGCCGAAGAATCATTTCACCGTCGGCATCAACGATGATGTCAGCAACACAAGCCTGACCCACGATAAGAATTATTCCATCGAAGACGATCAGACCATCCGCTGTGTGTTCTTTGGGTTGGGTTCGGATGGCACGGTGGGAGCGAACAAGAACTCCATCAAGATCATCGGCGAAGAGACTGCGAATTACGCGCAGGGTTACTTCGTGTACGACTCGAAAAAATCGGGTCAGATGACCACCTCGCATTTGCGGTTTGGTCCCAAGCCGATTCAGGCGCCGTATCTCATCGAAGCCAATCAGGCAAACTTCGTGGCGTGCCACCAGTTCAACTTCCTCGAACGGTTCGATATGCTGAAGTACGCCAAAGAAGGCGCGGTCTTCCTGCTCAACAGTTTGTACGGTCCCGATGAAGTTTGGGATTATCTGCCGAGCGAGGCGCAAAAGGATATCATCGCGAAGAAACTCAAGTTTCATGTGATCAACGGGTATGGCGTGGCGGAAAAGGCGGGCATGGGACAGCGCGTCAACACCATCATGCAGACGGCGTTCTTTGCCATCAGCGGCGTGCTTCCGCGCGAGCAGGCGATTGCCGAGATCAAACGCGCCATCGAGAAAACGTACGGCAAGCGCGGCGAGGCGGTCGTCAAGAAAAACTTCGAGGCGGTGGATCGAACGCTGGAGAATCTGTACGAGGTGAACGTTCCGGCGGCGATCACGTCGGAGGCGGCGAGGCGGTCCCCCGTCCCGAATGAAGCGCCCGAGTTCGTGAAGGATGTGCTGGGGCGGATGATCCAATTCGAGGGCGATGAGATTCCCGTCTCCGCGCTTCCGAACGACGGGACGTATCCGCTGGCGACATCGCAATGGGAGAAGCGCAACATCGCGCTGGAAATACCCGTGTGGGACGAGAAGTTGTGCATCCAGTGCGGTAAATGCGTGATCGTGTGCCCGCACGCGGTGATCCGTCATAAAGTGTATAGCGAGGCGGCTTTGGCAGACGCGCCCGAATCGTTCAAACACATGCCGTCGAAATTCAAGGAGTTTTCTGCGGGATACGCTTACACCGTGCAAGTGGCGCCGGAGGATTGCACGGGTTGCACGTTGTGCGTGGAGGCTTGCCCCGTGAAGGATAAATCGCAAGTGGGGCGCCGCGCCATCAACATGGAGCCCCAGCCGCCTCTGCGCGAAGCGGAAGCGAAGAACTGGGATTTCTTCATGCGGATTCCCGATTTGGACCGAAAGTTGATCAACCCTTCGACGATCAAGAATTCGCAATTGCTTCGCCCGTTGTTCGAGTTCAGCGGCGCCTGCGCGGGATGCGGCGAGACGCCCTACGTGAAGTTGGTCTCGCAGTTGTTCGGCGACCGAGCGGTTATTGCAAATGCCACAGGCTGTTCTTCGATCTATGGAGGCAACCTCCCCACCACGCCGTGGTCTGTGGATGCCAACGGGCGCGGTCCCGCGTGGTCGAACTCGCTGTTCGAGGATAACGCCGAGTTCGGTTTGGGAATGCGGCTGACGCTCGATAAACAAAATGAATATGCGCGTGAAATTCTCCGCGCCATGGAAAATGAACTCGGCAACGATCTTGTCGAAGCCATCCTGTATGCCGATCAAAGCGACGACGCAGGCATCGAAGCGCAACGCGAGCGCGTGACCGCGTTGAAAAACAAACTGTCCGAATCAAATGACTCCAAAGCGAAGGATTTGATCAGCGTCGCCGATGCGCTCGTGAAAAAATCGGTGTGGATCATCGGCGGCGACGGCTGGGCGTACGATATCGGCTACGGCGGTCTCGATCATGTGATGGCGAGCGGGCGCAACGTGAACATTCTGGTGCTTGATACCGAGGTCTATTCCAACACGGGCGGGCAGGCAAGCAAAGCCACGCCACGAGCGGCGGTCGCCAAGTTCGCCATGGGCGGCAAGGCGATGCCGAAGAAAGATCTGGGTTTGCTCGCCATGTCGTACGGATATGTATATGTGGCAAAAATTGCCATGGGCGCGAACGACCAGCAAACGTTGAAGGCGTTCCTCGAAGCCGAAGCCTACGATGGTCCTTCGTTGATCATCGCTTACAGTCCGTGTATTGCGCACGGATACGACATGGCGAGAAGCCTCGACCAGACCAAACTTGCCGTGCAATCGGGTCACTGGTCCCTGTTCCGATATGATCCGCGCCTTGCGGGGCAGGGAGAAAACCCGCTGGTCATCGAGTCGAAGGAGCCGAGCGTCCCCTTCTCGCACTATGCTTATAATGAGACCCGTTACAAGATGTTGACGCAGATGGATGAAGAACGCGCCGAAGAGTTGATGCGAGACGCCCAAAAGGACGCGAAATCGCGCTGGGCGTTGTATCAACAGATGACAGCGATGCATTATGGGAATGGGGCGGATGGGCAAGGGAACAGTTAAGCACGTAGACAGGTAGATACGCACATCGGTACCGTCGCTCAGCGAAAAGGAAAATATTATGACCGATCTTTCCACCATGTATCTGGGTTTGAACCTGAGAAATCCCCTCGTTGCGTCAGCCTCCCCTCTTTCACGCAAGATCGACCGCGCGAAAAAGCTCGAGGCAGCGGGAATTTCCGCTATTGTGATGTATTCGCTGTTCGAGGAGCAGATCATCCACGAAAGCCTCGAGTTGGATCACTATCTCAATCGCGGCAGTAATTCGTTCGCCGAGGCGTTATCGTATCTGCCCGACGGCGGCATGTACGGGATTAGCCCTGAAAAATATTTGAATCATGTGGCTGGCTTGAAAAAGGCATTGACCATCCCGGTCATCGGCAGCCTGAACGGCGTTTCCAAAGGCGGCTGGACGGATTACGCGCGCCGCATCGAAGAAGCGGGGGCGGACGCGCTTGAACTCAACATGTACTACATCCCCACCGACATCAATGTCACTTCGAACGACATCGAGGATATGCAAGTGGATCTGGTGGCGGAAGTGAAATCCGCGATCAAGATTCCGCTGGCGGTGAAGATCAGCCCGTTTGTCACATCGATTCCCAACTTCACGAAACGACTCGTCGAAGCGGGCGCGGATGGGCTTGTGTTATTCAATCGCTTCTACCAGCCCGATTTCGACCTGGATGAGTTGGAAATCCTCCACAGTTTGGATTTGAGCACCTCCTCCGAGTTGAGGCTGCCCTTGCGCTGGATATCGATCCTGCACGGAAAGTTGAATGTTGATTTTGCGCTGACCAGCGGCGTTCATGCGTACACCGATGTATTAAAAGCAATGATGGCGGGGGCAAAGGTGGCGATGATGGCGTCGAATTTACTTCAGTTCGGCGAAGACACCATCGGTCCGATCCTCGCCTATCTCGAAGCGTGGATGAAGGAACGAGAATACGAATCCATCCGGCAAATGCAAGGGAGCATGAGTCAGAAGTCGGTCAAGGAGCCGGAAGCGTTCGAACGGGCGAATTATATGAGGGTGCTGAATAACTATAGAAGCCTCCCCTGATCGCCCTTACGAATGAAATGGCGAACCCCGCCTGCGCAGGCGGGGTTGCCACGGACCAATAGAGAAGGGAGGAGAGAGTGATACCGCGCGGGAGAAACGCGCGTCACTTTAGGATACCTGATGATTCGGATTAGTGCCGCACAGGGCGCAAGTCATTTTTTCGATCTTGTTGCACTCGATCGCGTTGGAACAACGATGGGCAATGACGCGCGGCGGCTGGTCTGGGAGCATTGCAGATGGGACGATAATCTGGGTCTCCAGAACCACATCCCGCCCGGCGTGCTCGCAATAGATCGTTTTACGAATCTGCCACTTCTTCTGAGCCATGAACGCCTCCGAATCTATGCTCTTATGATCAGCGCTTCACAAAAGTTCACGCGACAGTGGAACTGTCGCATGCCTTGACGCAGCACAACTGCGTCAAGAACCTATTTTCGAATCCATGCCTTTAGTATAGAAAAAACGGAGGACGCTAAAAAGTGACACGCGTCATCCGTTCGGGTGACGAATCGCATATATGCGACTAGCACCCTCTACTTGGAATCCAAAACATACACCTCGCCTCCGTCGGTGAGGATATACAACTCCCCATTTTTATCCTGCCCGAAGGATGTGATGGTGAAATCCGTGTCGTACAACAATTGATTCTGCCACGCCTCCCCGGAGCGGATCAAGCCCCAGACCTGCCCGGTGCAATAATCGCCGTAGAGGTAGATGCCGTTCCATTCAGGCATCGCGCCGCGATAGACGTATCCGCCGGTGACGGAGCATCCGCCTTCGCCGTGATCATATTCCGCGATGGGGTCGATCATATCGGCGGGACCTCCGCCTTCAAAATCGTGCGCGCCTTCGCGGTAATTCCAGCCGAAGTTTTCGCCGCCGCGCGAACCGGCGGGGATGATGTCGATCTCTTCCCAATCGCCCTGCCCCACATCGCCGATGTATAGATCGCCGGTCGCCGAGTCGAACGACATACGCCAGGGGTTGCGCAAGCCGAACGCCCAAATCTCGTCGCCGAATGGATTATCAACGGGAATCGCGTAAGGCTCTTTTGAATCCACATCGATGCGTAAAATTTTTCCGAGCAGGGTGTCCAACGATTGACCGTTACCTTCGGGGTCGCCGCCGGAGCCTCCGTCGCCGAGACCCATGTACAAGTAGCCATCGGGTCCGAAGTTCATTGTGCCGCCGTTGTGATTCGGATACGGCTGTTTGACGCGCAACAGAATCAGTTCGCTGTTGGGGTCTACAGAATTTTCACCGGCGGTAAAACGCGAGATGAACGTATCGCCGCGCGCGCCGGTGTAGTTGACGTAGAAATATCCGTTCTGCGCAAAGTTCGGATGCAGAGCCAGCCCGAGCAACCCCATTTCATTCGACTCGTCGTTGACGCGGTCATCAATGTTGAGAAACAGCGTGTCAAGATCCAATTGTCCATTTTGGATGAGACGGATGTGACCCAATTTTTCCACGACCCACAAACGACCAAAAGGATCGGGTTGGAGGTCTACCGGGCGATTAAGTCTTTCGGCGACGAGTTGCCATTCATACGCGTCTGGGTTGGGGAACGTGGATGCGTTGGGCTCGGTCGGCGGCGCCGGAGTCAGCGGGGGCGGTTGCGTAGGCGAGACGCCGGTTGAAGCGGGCGAGGCAGGTCCACCCGTCGGAGGAGGAAGCGGCGTACTTAATCCATTACATGCAAGGATTGGAAGAATTAACAGGATCAGGTATCGCTTCATCTGTCATCCACGTCAGTTGATTCGGCATCTACCACATCATCGTTCGATGAATCGTCCGTGTTATCGGTGAGTTGATTCATGTGTTCTTCGACCACTTTGGGCGGGCAAAGTTCCACAAAGAGAGTCGAGCCGATCCACAGCACCGCCGCGTCGTCGAGCGCGCCGATGACCGGCAGAACCACGCCCGACATTAAATCGACCGGCGAAAAAAGATAGGCAAGCGAAGCCAGCGGCAAAAGTTTTACAAAAATACTTACGCGGCGGTCTGCCATCAGCCGCCCGATCAATTTGAGTCGCGTGACGAGGTCGCGTACCATTCCGCCTTGCGGCGACGGCACAATCTGCGAAGGTCGTTTGTCTGCCATGTTGTTCTCCTTTGAAGGGATGTGACATCCATCCTGTGCGATACATTATAAAACACATATACGAACGGCGTTCTTTGCGATGTCAATATCTACGCAAAACTTATTTTGGAGTAGCGTATGGAAATATTGATTGACTTCCCCGGCGGCGCGCGCGTGGACGCGCATGTGCGAGGGCATCTTGTTCACACCGACCAACCGAGGAGCGGAGGCGGCGACGATTCGGCGCCTTCGCCCTTTGAGTTATTTCTCGCCTCTCTCGGCACATGCGCGGGAATCTACATCCTCGGCTTTTGCCGCCAGCGCAACCTGCCCACCGAGGGCGTCCGCATCGTTCAGCGCGTCCACGCCGATACGATCGAACTTGAGATTCAAGTCCCGCCCGCGTTTCCGAAACAATATCTCGGCGCGTTGATCCGTTCGGCGGAGTTGTGCAAGGTGAAGAAGACGTTGGAGAATCCTCCGCAGTTCAAGATCACCGCGCGAACACTCGAAGGCGAATAAAACGAGTTCAAGAAAAATTTGTCTGTGAAAATGGGGGTGAATTTTTGTACACGGATTTCACGGAACCCACGGAAAGGGGTTTCTTTATTGAGAAAGAATCTCAAAGTTCTCTGCGCGCTCTGCCGTCTCGCACCGTCGTGCTCGCGGCACGAACGGTGTGGCTAAAACGCTTTGTTGGAAAATCCCTCAACCAGAACATAGGCTTACTTTTGGTTCTTGCGTGGAATGATCGGCGCATATAAAATCCAGCGTTACCCATCCAAATGAACAGAGGTAAAACCCAATGTCTCGAAATAAACTATTTGTCTTGCTGACCAGCCTGTCGCTGTTTGCGCTCGCGTGCAATTTCGGCGGCATGCTCAATACGCCGACGCCAACCGCTCTGCCCCCGACCGCGCCGCCGACTCAAGTGACAACCACTCAAAACGGCGACATGGCTGGACTGCTCGAACGCTTGAACGGCGCTCCCTGCGAGGAAAACCCCGACTTCACGTGCGTGATCATTCCCGTACCGTTGAATCATTTCGACGCGGCAAATACCGAAACGATCAATGTAGCGTTTGCCGTTTCGCAGGCAACCGGCGAACGCTACGGCATGTTCGTGCAAGCCTTCCCCGGCGGACCCGGCGGCGAAGGGATCAGTTCCGGCGGCTTGGGCTGGTTTCCCGAGGGGATCCTCGAACACTTCGATATTGTCTACTTCGACCAGCGCGGAATCGGTCTCTCCGGCGAGTTAGCCTGCCCGAAGGCGTATGAGAAAGATTTCTCGAGTTCCCTGAATTACGATGACACAGCCGGCGAAGAGGGCTACGATACGCCCGCCGAACAACAAGACGCGATTGACGAAGCCCGGACCTTTGTGGATAGTTGCGTTGCAGAGATCGGCATTGACCCGGCGAAACTGGTCTACTACGGAACGAACCAAGTAGCGGAAGATGTCGAATCGTTCCGTCAACTGGTCGGCGACGATAAGTTCTGGCTGTACGGCGTCAGTTATGGCACCTCCGTCGCGCAGACCTACGCCGCGGCTCACGCGGATCATCTGGCGGGCTTGATCCTCGACGGAACGATTGACCTCACGTTGAACGGCGAAGAAGGCGCGCTCGCACAAGAAAAAGCCTTCGATGAAGTCCTCGTGGCGACCCTCAAAGCCTGCGATGCAGACGAAGCCTGCGCGGCAGAGTTGGGCGGCAACGCGCTGGCGGCGTACGACTCGCTCGCGTCAAAACTCGCGGAGAAAGCGATCGCCTATGAATATCCGCTCGCTTCGGGCAAAAAAGTAAAAAAGAAATTCACCTTCGGGCAGTTGGAATTCACCGCCGCTTATCAGATGTATGCGCTCGGCGGGCGGATGCTCTTCCTGCGCGCGCTGGCATCTGCCAACGAGGGCGACATGGTTCCAATGGCGCGATTATTTTATCTACAAGCCACCGTTGACCCCGCCACCGACGAATACCTGGGAGACTCCACCTTCTCAGACACGATGTTCACCGGCGTGAACTGCACCGACGATTCGTATTTTAGCGGCACGCCCGAAGAGCGGATCAAGCAGACCATCGAAGCAGGACAAGCATCGAATGGAACCGTTCCGCGTATAGATGGCGGCGTGTACACCGGCTTATATTGCGCGTACTGGCCCAGCGCCCCGAAAGAAGTCGCCACGCGCGAGCCGCTCACCGCGCCGGGCGTCCCCACATTTGTGCTGAACGCCACCCTCGACCCAGCGACTCCCTTCGCGCAAGGCAAAGCCGTGTTCGAACGGTTGGACGACGGGTATCACTTGTATGTGGAAGGCGGGCGTCATTCCATCTACGGCTTCGGCAACGAATGCCCCGATGACTACATCACCAACTTCATGGTCAACGGACAACTCCCCGAACAGCGCGAGATCGTTTGCGAATGGGACCCGTCGGTCATCAGCGCGTATGTGCCGCGCATGTCCCCGAAAGCAAGCGAGTACGATAACCCGCTCGACATTTTCTCGGCGATCGACACCGAGCTCTCGATCGAGCCTGAATATTATTACAACGGCTTCACCGAAGACACCTCCTTCGCTTGTCCGTACGGCGGCTCGTTCACCTTCGGTCCCAGCGACGCGGGCGAGGCGTACACGTACGACAAGTGTCAATTCACAAAAGGCTTTGCCATCACAGGCGCGGGCGGCTTCGATTACAACGCCAGACTCCTCACCTTTGAGGCGAAAGTGAGCGGAGACAAAACCGGCACACTCACCTACACCAGCAATTACAACGACGGCTCAGCCACGCTCACCGGCGAATACGGCGGCGAGACGATTGACCTGAGTCAGTAAACATTCACGTCCCGCAGGTTTTGGAAAAATAAAAACCTGCGGGACGATCTCTTCTCATGCCATATCTCATTGACGGGCACAACCTCATTCCCAAACTGGGACTGCGACTCGATTCTCTGGACGATGAAATGGAGTTGATCGCCATCTTGCAGGAATTCTGCCGCCTCGAACGCCGTCAAGTGGAAGTGTTTTTCGACGGCGCCCCCTCGCCTCAAGCCGGGACAAGGAGGCTGGGCGCAGTTACCGTGGCATTCTCGCCCCTCGGCACTCCCGCCGACAATGCCATCCGCAAACGGTTGAAGAGTCTCGGCAAAGCCGCCAAAAATTGGACCGTCGTTTCCTCCGACCGCGAGGTGCAATCCAACGCGCGCGCAATGCAAGCCGAGGTCATTTCATCGGATGAGTTTGCGAAGACGCTCAAACAAGCGATGAACTCGCCGCGCGTTGCAAAAGGCGAAAGGGTTGTTTCAGAAAAAGAAGTGGAGGAATGGATGAAGGAGTTTGGGGGGAAAAGAGCAGACGATTAGAGAATTAGAGGATTAGAGTAACGCGACCCTTCGATAAACTCAGGACAGGCATTCATGTCGCTTTTGACCGAGGACAGCCTAATGAAGAAACACTGTACAATCCCGAAGGGATGGAAGGATTATAGGGAAAGAGTAATATGAATTCAAATCCCGAAGGGATGAAATACCGTTGTGCCTATGACACCCCTTCGGGGTTAATTTTTTGTTCCCGCAAAATCTATAATCATTTGATCCGTTTCGATAGACTCAACGCACCGCCTTCGGGGTCAAGGTCGCATGATTAACTGAGACTATAATTCACCCATGCCCACCGTGTACACATTTGTCCCCTCGCCGAATCATTTGTACCCCGATCATCCCGAAAGACCGGGGCGGTTGGATGTGTTGAAGCCGCGCTTGGATTCACTTTCGGCAACACAAATCGAAGCGATGCCAGCGACGCGCGAGGAAGTTGCGCGAGTCCACAACCCCGAACTTGTTTCGGCGTTGGAAAAGGTCTGCCGGGAGGACGCGCCTGCCATCATTGATTACGCGCCAACGTATGTGACTCCATCTTCCTTCGACGATGCCTTGCTCGCGGCGGGCGGCGTGATCGCTTGCGCGCGGGCGGTAATCAACGGCGAGGCGGATAACGCGTTTGCCATCGTCCGACCGCCGGGGCATCACGCGGAACCCGATCGCGCGATGGGATTTTGCTTGTTCAACAATGTCGCCATCGGCGCGATGGACGCGCTCGCGCATGGCATGGATCGCGTGTTGGTCATTGACTACGACGCGCATCACGGCAACGGGACGCAAGCCGCATTTTTGAACGAGGAACGCGTCGCATTTTTGTCGGCGCATCAATTTCAGCCGGGGTTTTATCCCGGTACCGGTGCAATGAAAGAAGCGGCGCACGCCAAGAAGAGAATTATCAACGTGCCATTGCCTGCCCGCGCGGGAGATAAAGTGTACGAAGAAGTTGCGGACAAAATTTTCAAGCCATTCGTCGAGTCGTTCAAGCCGCAGATGATTTTTGTCTCAGCTGGATTCGACGCGCATTGGAACGACCCGATCACGTCGCTGGGGTTATCCACGGACGGATATTTCATGCTGGCGCAAAAGTGCGTCGCGCTGGCGGAGGAATTCTGCGGCGGTAAAATTGTTTTTGTGCTGGAAGGCGGCTACGACCCGGTCAACGTGGCAGAGGGGGCTGAGGCAACCATCCACGCGCTGACCAAGTCGCCCCGTCGGAATGAGGCGAGTGATCCCAGTCCGCACCGGGAACCGGATTGCGAATCCCGAATCGAAGAGATACGAAAGTGGCATGGATTTTCGTGAGTCGCGTTTTATAATAGAGAAGAGAACCTTCTCACCACGAAGGACACAAAGGTCACGAAGGATTTTTTTAAAGGAGCGATGATGGCTCGACGACGTACGGTTGGTTATGTTCAAAATGAATGGGTGTGCCCGAATTGCCAAACGCGCAACAAGGGCGGCGAGAAGACGTGTGAAAATTGCGGCGCGCCGCAACCCGAGAATGTGCAATTTCAATTGCCGTCGGAACAAAAATTTGTGACCGATGAAAAAAAGGTGCAAGCCGCGCAAGCCGGCGCGGACATCCACTGCGGATTCTGCGGCACGCGCAACCCCGCCACCGCCGTGACTTGCTCGCAATGCGGCGCGGACTTGAAAGAGGGCAAAGCGCGCGAGGCGGGACGAGTGATGCAACAACCCGCCGCGCAACCAAAAATTGTGAAGTGCGATAACTGCGGAACCGATAACCCAAGCAGTAACTCCGTCTGCTCGAATTGCGGATCGCCCCTGCCCAAACTAACACCGGCTCAGCCGGTGGTGAATATGCCGCAAGCAAGAAGCGGACTCTCCCCTGCCGCGCCGTTGACCGGGAAAAAGTCATCGCGCGCGCCGTGGATCATCGCGGCGGCGGTGCTGGGATGTTTGGCGATCATTTGCGTTAGCGTGTTGGTCTTCTTTGTCTTCCCTACTTCGTCGGTGCAAGCCACAGTGACGGATGTGTACTGGCAGACTTCGGTCCCTGTGCAGGAAGTTCAGCCGGTCAATTATTCGAATGAACGCGGTAATGCGCCCTCCGACGCGTACAATGTTTCGTGTCACGATGAAAGCCGCGATGTCTGTGAACAGAAGACGATTGACAAGGGCAACGGTTACTCGGAAGTTGTGGAGGAATGTCACACCGAGACGGAAACATATTGCTCGTATACCGTTGACGAATGGACGACGATCCAAACGTACACGCTCGATGGGCATAATTTGCAACCGGTCTATGAAAGTCCGAACGTTTCAAGCGATCAACGGCTCGGCGACGAATCCGAAACACTGACCGTGTATTTTCTAACCGACGATGGCTCGCAAGAAACATACACAGCAAGTTCGGTGTCTGAATTTCAACAATTCACCACCGGTAGCACATGGACGTTAAACATGAATCTCGCGGGCGGCGTGGTAAGCGTGGAGCCGTAGAAAATAAAAACAGGTAAACTAGGAAACACGCACACAGGTAGTTTGTGTGCGTGTTTTGATTCATTATGAAGCATATGCGCCTACTTCTCCCGCATCACATACAGATGTGCGACTTTTCGAGCATACGCGGAAAATCAAAAAGGAATATACTCATTCTCAAGGAGTCTATCAATGAAAAATAATTGGATGGGTATATCTTTGCTCTTTATCTGGTGTCTCTTCATGGGCGTCACTGCCATCTCGATCGGATTCGGCGCGGTCTTTCCCTCCATGAACCTGATCGCCAAGCCGTTCATTTGTCCGCGCGGAGAGATGCAGTTGGAAACGCAAGACTATTACCCCTCGCCGGTGGAGACGGTCACAACGCTGACGTGGTATTGCGTGGACAATGCCACCGGGGAAAAGGTCGAATTGGGTCTCTTCCCCATGAGTTTGTATGCCGGGTTGATCTATGGCTTTTTGCTCTTTCTCGTTGTCGTGGGAGGCTACTGGATTTGGATGAAACGGATATCTTCCGGCGCGTCACCGATTCAAGACGTTACGACGCGCAAGGCTGAACGGGCGAGAGAGATGGCTGAACAGATCCACCGTACCAATCTGGAATTTACGAATCGCGGGACGAAGGTCAACGAATCGCAAAACGCGCTGAACCGAATGAAGGAATTGAAGGGCATGCGCGACGCGAATCTGATCAGCGAAGCCGAATATGAACAAAAGCGCGTTGAGATCCTGAAGGAGATGTGAATCGGTTGTAGAAAAGAATGAATCTCGCGGATGGTATTAGCCGTAGAAGGATTTACGGAAACAAATACACAAGAAAACACGTACACGGGTTATCTGTGTGCGTGTTTTGATTCTGTACAACTTCGAGAGATTTGTCTTTATAATGTTCCCATGCAAAAATCGGTGGCGATCATCGGCGGCGGACCGGCGGGCTTGATGGCGGCGGAGGTCATCAGCGCACGCGGTACGAAGGTGGATGTGTACGATTCCATGCCGTCTGTTGGGCGCAAGTTTTTAATGGCGGGCAAAAGCGGATTGAACATCACGCACTCCGATCCGTTCGATGTGTTCGTTGCAAGATATGACAAACGCCGCAAAGAGATCGAACCTCTGCTCAAACAATTTGGCGCGGACGAACTCCGCGCATGGGTGCATGGATTGGGCATCGAAACTTTCGTCGGGACTTCGGGGCGCGTCTTTCCCAAAGGGATGAAGGCGAGTCCGCTGTTGTGGGCGTGGCTCAAGCGATTAACCGATTCAGGCGCGACGTTTCACCTGCGTCACCAGTGGACAGGTTTTCTACCCGACGGGTCTCTGCGCTTCGTCACGCCCAATGGCGATGCGCACATCAAAGCGGATGCGACAGTCCTTGCCCTCGGCGGAGGGAGTTGGCGCAGACTCGGTTCAGACGGTGCGTGGGTTGACTGGTTGAAACAGGCTGAGGTGGGGGTCGAACCGTTGTCTCCATCCAATTGCGGATTCGATGTGGCGTGGAGCGATCACTTCCGCGAGAAGTTCGATGGGCATCCGATCAAATCCGTTGTCTTATCGTTTGGCGAGTTTCGTCAACAAGGCGAATTCATCGTGACAAAAGATGGCGTGGAAGGCGGGTTGATCTACGGCGCGTCGGCTTTCATCCGCGATGAAATTTATGCGAGTGGCAAAGCGACTATTCTGCTAGACCTACAACCCGACCGCACACTGGATTGGTTGACAGAAAAATTATCGCGTCCGCGCGGGTCGAGGTCACTGGCAAGTTATTTGGAAAAAACGCTGGGGATCAAAGGAGTGAAGGCGGGATTACTGCGCGAGTTCGTATCGAAAGAGGACTTCGCAGACGCGAAACGACTCGCGGGATTCATCAAAGCCTTGCCCGTGCCGTTCGTCGCTCCGCGCCCATTGGATGAGGCGATCAGCACGGCGGGCGGCGTGACTTTCGACTCGCTCGATGAAAACCTGATGTTGAAGAATTTGCCCGGCGTTTTCTGCGCCGGTGAAATGCTTGATTGGGAAGCGCCGACAGGCGGCTATTTGCTGACGGTATGTTTCTCCAGCGGCTACGCGGCGGGGAACGGGGTGTTGAACTATTTGTCTGAAAAGTGACGGTCACCTTGAAGGTGACCGTCACTTTGTTTCACTATCCCAACTCCCCCACCACTTTCTCCACCTCTTCCAAAATCTCCCCCGACTTCACCAACTTCTTCATCGCGTTGTGATCGTTGTACAACGGACGATCCACTTCGAGATGATCCACGTATTTGCGGATGATTTCGCGCGCGCGTTTCGTTCCATGCCCCGGCAGGAACTGGCGGAAGTCCATGGCTTGCGCCGCCGCCATGAATTCGATTCCCAATACTCCGTAGGCGTTGTCTAAAATCTGTTCGTTCTTCAAGGCGGTGTTCATACCCATCGAAACAAAATCTTCCTGATCCGCCGCGGCAGGGATGGATTGAACGCTTGCGGGCGCGGACAAGATTCTCTGTTCGACGATCAAATGGTCGGCGGTGTATTGGCTGAGCATCATCCCGGAGTAGAAGCCCGGCTCGTGGGCGAGGAAATCGGGCAGTCCTTGCGAAAGAGCGGGATTCGTCAGGCGATTGAGTCTCCGCTCCGATAACACGCACACCATCGTGATCGCCGCGCCTGCCATGTCCATCGGAAGAGACACAGGACTCCCTTGAAAGTTTGCGCCGGTGAGAGTCAATTTCTCTTCGGGGATAAAGATCGGATTGTCGCCGACGCCGTTCAACTCGATCTCCACTTGCGAACGCGCATACGCAACCGCATCGCGCGCCGCGCCGATCACTTGCGGAGTAGAACGCATCGAGTACGCATCCTGCACTTTCGTTTTCATCTTGCCCGATTTCAGGTCAGACCCTTCCAACACTTTCATCAAATTTTTTGCGGACGTGATCGCGCCGCTGAATCCGCGCAGTTCGTGAAGTTTTGTGTTGTACGGTTTGAGATTTCCGAGCAACGCTTCGATCGTCATTGCCGCGGCGATCTCGGCTTGTTTGATGAATCGTTCCATCTCGTAGATGTGCAACGCGGAGATGGCGGTCAACACATTGGAGCCGTTGATCGCGGCGAGACCGTCACGCGCTTGCAGACCCGGGACTTTGATTCCCGCCCGCCGCATCGCTTCGGACCCCGGCAGGCGTTCGCCGTTGTAAAACGCTTCGCCCTCCCCCATCAACAACAGCGCGGCTTGCGCCATCGGAGCAAGGTCGCCGCTCGCGCCGACGGAACCTTTCGTGCAGACCACCGGCGTCACGCCTTTGTTCAACATTTCGACGAAGGTCAGCGTGATCTCAGGTCGGCACCCAGAATTCCCGTGCGCGTGAACGTTGATCCGCCCCGCCAATGCCGCGCGGACGAACGGAATCGGAAGCGGTTCGCCGATCCCTGCCGCGTGGTTGTAGATCAAATATTTTTGGAACTCTTTCACCTGATCGTCATTGAGAATCTTTTCTGAAAACTCGCCGATGCCGGTGTTCGTGCCGTACATGATCTCTTTCTTGGCGAGTTTCTCCTCCAGCATGGCGCGACAGACTTTGACCCGTTCGAGCGCTTCGGGGGCTAGTTCAACTTTCTCGTTATCTCGCGCGATAGCAACAAGTTTTTCAATGGTGAGGGACGATCCGTTCAAGGCAATAGTCATGAAGACTCTCCTAAGCGTGGAATAAGCGTATTTTACCCCTGACAAAGCAAATCATCGAATTCTCTCCTGCTCTCAGGTTGAACATCAAGCCGTACGCTAAAATATGACAAATATCATCCAAATTATGACAAAATCGGTTACAATTAGTGAAGATTATCACTATCTAGAAAATTGCGCCTGCATACAATCAGCGCAAGAAACAAGCAATTCATAGATAGCCGGGCGAAATAGCCCGATAAAGGAGACAAACATGGAAATACTCTCATACCTTTGGCAATACATTGTGGAAGCCTTCGGGCTGATTATTGCCTACGTGTTCGCGGCAATCTTTATCTTTTTGATGCTCCGCCGCGCTCATTCGCGCAAGATCACCGCGGCATTGGTCGCCATCTTCATCGGCGTTTCGATCGCGTTCTATGTGCCGCACGGAATGCCGGACGAACTGGCATACCCCCTCTCTCTCCGCGCGTTCGGACCGGGCGAAGCCCCCAATCTGCCGTTCGAAAACGTCTATCACTTTTTCAGGAACTTCAATAACTTTGCCCGGGTGGAGAATATCTCCCGCGATCCAAACGATGTGCCGCCTTCTGTAGTATACGGGGAGAACGGCATGATCGAGGTGAACCTCACCACCACCGAGGTCATCGCGGAATTGGCTGACGGCGCCACAATGAACTATTGGACGTTCGACAATGCCGTACCGGGTCCGTTCATCCGCGGAAAGGTGGGAGACACCGTCCACCTAACAATTCACAACGACCCAACCAGCCTGCACCCACATAACGTAGATTTCCATGCCGCCACAGGTCCCGGCGGAGGCGCGGCGGCTACCATCGTTGCCCCCGGAGATTCCAAAGAAATCACATTCAAACTGCTCTACCCCGGTATCTACGTCTACCACTGCGCGTTCGGCAACGCCGGCCTGCACATGACGCATGGCATGTATGGGTTGATCCTCGTCGAACCCGAAGGCGGTCTGCCTCCTGTAGACAAGGAATTCTATATCATGCAAGGCGAGTTTTACACCGAAGGCGCGCTTGGTCGTCAGGGTTTGCAACTATTCGATACGGAAGGTTACCTCGATGGCAAACCGCAATATATTGTCTTCAATGGCAAGACCGGCGCATTAGCAGATAACATGAGCGCCGAAGTCGGCGACACGGTGCGCTTCTACGTAGGCAACGGCGGCGTAAATCTTGTCTCCAGTTTCCACGTGATCGGCGAAATCTTCGACCGGGTCTATCGCGAGGGCGACCTGATCAGCCCACCCGCAGAGGGACTGCAAACCACGCTGATCCCCGCAGGCGGTGCGGTGATGATCGAATTCAAGGTGGATTTCCCCGGCAACTATGTGCTCGTCGACCACGCGCTTGCTCGCGTAGACCGAGGCGCCTGGGGCGTGCTCCACGTCACAGGAGAAGCAGACCCGGAAATTTTCGATGGCACGGTTGAATCCGGCGGAGGACATTAGATTTTTGGGTTGACCCATTTCCAAAATTCCATATCATTAACGGAGACCTCTGGGTCTCCGTTATTTATTTCCAAATCACCGGACTGATTACCTTACAGAATGCGTTTGGACGCAGACCTTTGCACCGCCCGCACGGGCAGGTGAAAACGCTGATTTCACTGATTCCAAAGGGAGAAAATCTGCGTTTTCAGCGTGAATCAGCGTCCCAATTTTGAAAGTGTAAGGTAATCAAACCACAGGATGAAACAGCCTCAATGAAACTTCAAACCCGCTTCATTCCCTTCCTCGCGCTTGCCATCCTTGCCCTGCTGTTCGCCATGTGGGCGGGCTTATTGCGTTTAGGCTGGGCGCTCCCCACCCTCCCCACCCTCGCGCTCGCGCACGGACCGCTCATGATCTCCGGTTTCCTCGGCGTATTAATCCCGCTCGAACGCGCGGTCGCCATCCGCCAAAAGTGGATGTTCGCCGCGCCTCTCGCCTGCGGGGTTGGCTGGGTCAGCCTCCTGTTCGCGCCGCCTCTCGGCGGCATCTTGATGACCCTCGGCAGTGTCGTCGCGCTTTTCATCCTGATCGTGATGGTGCGGCGCGAACCCGCCATCCACACCATCACGATGGCAGTCGGCATGGCGGCTTGGGTCGTCGGCAACATCTTATGGATCTCTGGATTCCCCATCTACCAACTCGCGCATTGGTGGATCTGCTATCTCATCTTGACGATCGGCGGAGAACGTCTCGAACTCAGCCGCGTCCTGTGTCCCACGCGCAGGCAGATTCAAATCTTCGGCGTTCTCGCCCTCGCCCTTCTCGCCGGCACGGTCCTTTCCATGTTCAACGCAAACTGGGGCGCGCGCCTCAGCGGACTCGTCATGTTGGCGCTGTCGCTATGGTTTCTCAAGAACGATCTCGCCGCGCGAAACATCCGTCACCCCATCCCGTTGACTCGTTACATCGCCTTTTGCCTCTTCAGCGGATTCATCTGGATGGGCATCGGGGGGATACTCCAATTAATGTATGGCGCAACCTACGCGGGTCCGCTATACGACGCGGTCTTGCACACGGTCTTTGTCGGCTTCGTGATGTCCATGATCTTCGGTCACGCGCCGATCATCTTCCCCGCCATCCTAGGCGCGCCGATCAATTTTTATCCCGCTTTTTATGGTCATCTCGCGCTTCTACATCTTTCCCTGCTCCTGCGCGTGACAGGCGACCTGACCAATCAAGTGGAGATCCGCAAATTTGGCGGGTTGCTCAATGAAGTCGCCATCCTGATGTTTCTAGGCATGACCGTGTATTCCGTTCTCAACAGGAAAAGCGCCTAATGCCAACCCTTACCCGATGGTTCTTGAAAGCCGCCCTCTTGTATTTGCTCTTCGCGCTCGTCGTGGGAATACTCCTGGCGTTGCCGTTAAGAAATCCCCTTACCGGGTTTTTCCCCGCCTACTTTCACATGCTCACCTTCGGCTGGCTCACGCAATTGATCTTCGGCGTGGCTTTTTGGATGTTCCCCAAATTCAACCTTGCCAAACCGCGCGGGCACGAATGGCTGGGCTGGGCAACCTTTATTTCGTTCAACGTCGGCCTGGTTTTGCGGATTATCGCCGAACCGATCAACGCCGCCACTCCCTCCGCGTTGACCGGCTGGACGTTGGTCGCCTCCGCTCTTTTGCAATGGCTCGCCGGCGTCGGCTTTGCCATCAACACCTGGACCCGCGTCAAGGAACGATAGATGCCCCGCCTGAGCGTTTACTTTATTCGCGCATCGCTGATCTATGCCGTGCTGGGGTTTACCGTTGGCGGGCTGTTGCTGGCAAATAAGGGAATTATGTACCTGCCAGCGCTTTGGAATTTATTGCCTCTGCATATCGAATTCGCGTTCATGGGCTGGATGGCGCAATTAGCCATGGGCATGGTCTTCTGGATCACGCCCCGTTTTTCAAGCGACTCTCCGCGTGGAAACGAAAAACTAAGTTGGGCGGCATTTATGTTATTGAATAGCGGCATACTTCTCGCGGCTGGGCAGAGTCTGCTGGCGGCGACCGGGCTTGTCTTCGCGGGAAGAATCTTGGAATTGCTTGGGCTGGCGGCATTCGCGGCTGGGAATTGGAAGCGCATCAAACCGCTCGAAACCGCGCCGCGGTCGTGACGCCCGCGCGAAATCTACATGGATGTTTTTCATCCTGTTCTAAAATCTTCTGTGTATGATACTGCGAAATATAAAAGGAGATTTCATGGATAACGACGACAAACCCGTAGGATTGATCCTCAGCCGAAGAGATATGCTCAAGTTGTTGGGCGTGGGAGGCGCGGCATTTCTTGCGTCGTGCGCGGCTCCTCAACTGACAAGCACCTTGTTCCCCGCGTTGACTTCAACAGTCGCGCCGACTACGCAAACATTGCCTGCAACTGCCGAGGCGCTTTCCTGTGTGGTACGCCCCGAGTTAACACTTGGACCGTATTTCGTGGATAAGCAATTGAATCGCTCCGACATCCGCGCTGAACCTTCGGATAATTCGGTAAAGGAAGGCGCACCCCTGACGCTGGCAATTGGCGTGTACGATGTGTCGCAAAACAGTTGCAACCCTATTGAAAGCGCGCAGGTGGACATCTGGCACTGCGACGCGGCTGGCGTGTATTCGGGCGTAACAGATCGGGCATTCAACACCGTCGGTCAAAAATTTTTGCGCGGCTATCAACTGACGGACGCCACAGGCAAGGCGCAGTTCCTCACCATTTATCCGGGCTGGTATTCAGGCAGAACGGTTCACATCCACTTTATGATCCGCGCGACGGGCGCAAACGGGAACGCGTATGAGTTCGTATCGCAGTTCTTCTTCGACGAATCGCTTTCAGATCAAGTGTATTCCGCGCAACCCTACGCGGCGAGAGGGCAACGCAACACGTTCAACGCCTCTGATGGTATCTTCAACAACGGCGGCGACCAGTTATTGCTCGACATCGCAGGCGATCACACAAACGGTTATGCGGCGGCGATCAACATCGGGCTCGATCTCACCCATACATAACGATCTAATGGTCGTAACGCGAGATTTATCTCGCGTTTTAGGCTGTTCCGCCGCAAGAGCGGCATACATGTCGCATTACGAGAGCCGCCTTGACTTCAACTGCGTAACAGCAGTTATTAATTTCCCGACCCCAAAACCGCTGGATCAACAGTTTGAGTTTGAACTGTCGTCTCCAGCATTTCGGTTACAATCGCTCCCTATGACCATGGAAAACATAGACGCGCTGAAGAAGAATCCGCGTGAGGGCGGGCGTTTGGCATACAAGTTGAAAAATGCGAATGTCTTCGTTTCAAAAAACGGATTCCATTTCATTGACTATCTCGACCCTGTGGAAGACATCCCGCCTGAGGTCGACGCCTCCCAACTGACCGATGAAGTTGCCGCGTACATCGAGACGCAGTTACAAGCGAACGCAAAAAAATTCGATACCCAGGCGAACATCGTCAAAGCGCACCTCCCCCTCCAAGATGCCAAAGTACTCGACATCGGTTGCGGCGGCGGATTATTTCTCTCATTGTTGAAACAACAAGGCGCGGAGGTGATCGGAATCGAACTCAGCGACAGCCGCGCGCGCTATGCCAAAGTCAAACACGGACTCGTTATAGAGAAACATCCGATAGAAAATGAGTATTGGCAATCTGGCTACGCGACTCACTTCGACGCGGTCACGTTGTGGGATGTGATCGAACATGTGAATTATCCGTTGCAGACGTTGCAATCCGCGGCGAGGGTGTTGAAGCAGGGAGGCTTGTTGCTGATCGATACTCCCTGCCGCGATAGTTTTTATCACCGTTTCGGCGCGTTGACGTATCGCCTCAGCGGCGGCAGGTTTCCGACATTTTTGAACGCGATGTACTCGTCGCATTTGTTTGGGCACAAGCAGATCTTTTCGACAAGCGAAATGAAGCGGTTGTTTGAGTCCGTTGGGTTTGAAGTGATCGACTTGCATAAATTCCACGAGTTGTCTTTCCCGTACGAATTTTATTTGAAGAAATTATTCAAGTCGCAATTGCTTGTCAATGTACTATTGCCGTTCGTGAAATTGTTTTTCAAAGTGTTCAAGATACAAAATAAGATGTTGGTGGTTGGAAAGAAGCGCTTCGAATACGGGTCTCGCTAACGCTCGACCCTCCGCCCAGCGCGAATCACAGGAGAACTTATGCCAGAAGAGTACACACCAAGAATCGCAATGACCATCCAAGCGCACCCCGACGACCAGGAGTTCGGCATCGGCGGCACGCTCGCCAAATGGTCGAAGGCGGGATGCGAAATTATTTGCGTTGTTATCACCAGCGGCGATTCAGGGTCGAACGATCCCGCGAAGGATGGACGTCACAAAAATGAACTCGCTGAACTGCGCGAAAAGGAACAACTCGCGGCGTGCGCCGTGCTTGGAGTCAAAGAGACGATTTTCATGCGCTACCCCGATGGGGAATTGGAGCCGACGATCCAACTCCGCAAGGACCTGACGCGCCTCATCCGCCAATTCAAGCCTGATACAGTCCTCTGCGGCAACCCCGAAGCGTGGTTTTATGGCAACGAGTATGTGAATCACCCCGACCATCGCGCCTCGGCGGAGGCGGCAACGACGGCGGTCTTCCCGTCGGCGGGGAGTCGGCTGATGTTCACGGACCTGCTCGAAGCGGGATATGAACCGCATGAGGTGAAGCGGTTATACGTCCACGGTTCGGAAAAATCCGACACGTGGGTTGACATCACTGAAACGCTGGAACTGAAGATCAAAGCGCTGCAACAACACGCGAGTCAAATTCCCGTGGATGAAGTTGGCAAATGGCTGACCGATTGGGCGGCGGAGGAAGCGAAAGACAAGGGCATGAAGTATGCCGAGAGTTATCGCGTGATGATCTTGAAAAAGGATGAGGAAGAGAAAGTTGGTTGAAAATCGTCCCGCAGGTTTAAGTTATTTCAACGATGCGTTGGCAAGAAACCTGCGGGACGGTTTATATTTAGACACTGTTTCTTAAGTACACGGATTCGACGGATTACACGGTCAAGCACGGGTTTTTAAATGGTTTTCTCCGTGAAATCCGTGTGATCCGTGTGATCCGTGTCCAAAAAAGACTTAAGAAACACTCTCTTAGAACACCAGATACCCAACGAGCCCGCAAGCGAAAGCGATGGTAATGTTGTCAATATCTTTGAACGGAAGCGACTCGATCAGCGTTGCCGCTAACGCCACAAGAGCAACAGGGACAACAAAGCGCGTGGTGGGTCCGCTGAACGCGCCCAGCCAAACGTAAATCGTGAAGATGAACATGGTCAACAGCCAGCCGCCGAAGAAAACGCTGAGGGAGCCGGCAACGCTTTTTTCGCGCGACCAGAATAACTTCGGAGATTTGACGCGACGGCCGACGATGTCGGCGATGCCGTCGCCGCCGCAGAGGATCATCAGCGCGGGGATGCCGATGAGCGAATCCTTCCAATAGATCAGCGTCATGGCAACGAACACGATCCCATAAAATAGCGGACCGCGCAAAATCTCGCGCGGGTCGCCCGTCCGCGACATGGCTTTGACCGCAGCTTCGTCTTTGAGGATGCCCAAGCCGACCAGCGCGAATTGAATCGTGATGACCAGCGGCACGAGCGCGGCAAGCCAACGAGAAATCGCTTCATCGGTGAACATGAGCCAACACAAGACGAAGATCGGACCCGTGCCGATGTGGATGAGTTTTCGACTCAACCGGCTTTCGATCACGCCGCGATGGGCGAGAAAATCCATGAGGCGGAGGAAGGCGACGGCAATCGCAAATGTAAGTAGGGTGGCAATGTAAGGCGACATGATTCCTCGAGGTTGAAACCATGATAACATATCGGGCGTTCTGTATGAAAAATTCTGTCCTGAAGAAATATGGCTTTCTCAAAGTCCGGGGGGCAATCTCTTTTGTACACGGATTTCACGGATCGCACGGATTCTTTCCGTTTTTTACGGAGAGTTCCGTGTTGTCCGTGCGTTCCGTGTACAACATTGAGTATTGTCAAGCGAGAATGAGAAAACCATATCCGAAAAGATGCCGATGAAAAAAAGCGGATTTTACATTCCCGAACTCGATAGCTTGCGTTTTTTTGCATTCCTGCTGGTGCTGATCCATCATGCTGGCTTCTCCAACTTTATCCCAGCTTGGAAGGTCGTTGCAAAATACGGCTGGATGGGGGTTGATCTGTTTTTATGCCTCTCCGCTTTTTTGTTCTCGCGGTTGCTTTATGCAGAATACCAAGCCACCGGAACCGTGACGGTCAAGAACTTCTACATCCGCCGGGCGTTCCGAATCTGGCCCCTCTACGTTTTGTTCTTTGTTATCGCGGTCACATTGACCGTTCAAAAAGGGGGATGGAGCGATTCGTTGACCACGCGCGCGCTGGGAATGTTGACCTTTACCGACAACTTCATGGCGGCGCGTTGGGGATACAACAACGCAATCCTCTACTCAAATCACCTATGGACTATTTCATACGAAGAACAGGTCTATTTATTCATCCCGTGGGTCTTGCTCTTTTTATATCGTCGAAAGACGTCTGTCGCAGGCCTGATTCTGCTGGGCATGGGTTTGCTCGGGACGTTCATCCGCGCCTTCATGATCTATCGCGGCACGAACCATCCCGGTATTTGGGTTCTTCCTTTTTCACACTTTGATTCTGTGCTTGGGGGCATCGTCATTGGGCTGGGCGTGCTCGATAAGCCGTTGAAGAAAATTCCGAATCTCATCTGGCTGGCGCTCGGTATCCTCGCGCTTTGGCAGGTGACTCAACTGCCCAATGTGCGAGAAATTCAATGGGAGTTGATGTATACCTATCCGCTCGTGGGTATCGGCACCTCGCTCATCATTTATTCACTGACGCAAGGAAATCTTTGGGCGATCTCGCCCCTGCTCAGGGTCAAGCCGCTCGCCTATCTTGGAAAAATTTCGTATGGATTGTATGTGTATCACAGGCTGGGGATTGATCTTGCGTATTGGGTCGTTAATCAGCACATAGAGCCTGAGAGGAAACTCGCATATCCCGCCGCCGGGTTACTACTTGCGTTATTGATCACGGTCATCATATCTACCGTTTCATACGAAGCCTTCGAAAAGTTCTTCTTGCGTATGAAAGAGCGCTTTGCGGTCGTTAAGTCACGATCTGCTTGAGAGATAAAACTCTCTGATCCGTTCGACAACAATATCCGCTTGTTCTCGTGTCACATGCGGACCAATCGGCAGGCTCAACACCGTGTTTGCAAGTTTTTCCGACAAGGGAAAATCACCCGCTTTGTAACCGAGGTCGGCATACGCGTCTGAGAGATGCGGCGGGACGGGGTAGTGAATCAACGTATCCACGCCGTGTTCATCAAGATACGACTTGAGTCCATCGCGATCATCGTGAGTCACAACGAAGATGTGCCAGCCATGTTCCGTCTGCGGCGCGGTGACCGGCAAGCCAAGCCCGGTCAGTCCGTTGAGACGTTCGCAATAGTACTTGGCAAGTTTCGCTCGACGCATATTCCATTCATCGAGATATTTCAATTTCACGCGCAGGAACGCGGCTTGCAATGGGTCGAGCCGCGAGTTGTGTCCCCTGATCTCGTTGTAATATCTTTTTCGTGAGCCGTAATTTCGCAACACGCGGATTTTGTCCGCCACTTCGTCGTCGTTAGTTGTCACCGCGCCCGCGTCGCCGAACGCGCCGAGATTTTTTGTGGGATAAAAACTGAAACCAGCGGCAGAGCCTAAATTCCCCGCCATCTTGTCCATGAACTTCACGCCGTGCGCTTGCGCAGAATCTTCCACGATGCGCAATCCATGTCCCTCGGCAAGTTTCCAAATTTCGGTCATCTCCGTTGGCTGACCATATAGATGCACCGGCATGATCGCCTTCGTCCGCTTGGTGATGGCTTGGGCGATACGCGACGGATCAATGTTGTGAGTCAACGGATTCGGTTCGACGGGGATCGGTGTCGCTCCAACATAAGAGACCGACAGCCACGACGCGATGTACGTGTTGGACGGCACGATCACTTCATCCCCCGCGCCAATCCCATACGCCATGAAAATTAATTGAAGCGCTTCAAGTCCATTGCCCACGCCGATGCAATGTTTGACGCCGATACGATCCGCAAACTCCCGCTCGAACGCGCGCACTTCGTCGCTGAGAATATACCAACCCGAATCCATCACGCGCTGATACGCCCGATCAATTTCCTCTCGCAGTTCATCGTACTGCGCTTTCATATCGAGGAAAGGAACGGATGTTTTCATTTGGAAACCGATTCCAAATACTCGTTGTAATTGCGGATGTAATCGTCGGCTTTGTACACATCGGAGGCGAAGACGAGAAGAGCCGCGTCGGACGTGAATTTGTACTGGGTCGCCCAAACCATCGGCGGGATGTGAAGCCCGAGGGTCGGCTTGTCCAGCCGCACTTCGGCGCGAACGTTTCCATCATCCAGCACAACAGAACACGCGCCTTTGATGCACACAAGAAGTTGATGCAATTCCTTGTGGGCATGTTCGCCGCGCACATCTTTGCTCGGCACATCGTAGATCATAAAAAAACGGCGCGGCTCGAACGGAAGCAGACCGGGAAATTCGGCAAAGGACAAACTGCCGCGCAAGTCTGTGATCTCGGGTAAGCGAATCATTGTTGCGCCTTTGACCGGCAAGACATGGTCGCCGCTTTCGGGCTGTGCGACAGTTTCCTCGGTTTCAAAACTTTCGGTCACATAATTTACGATCCGCGCGGGATTGCCCATAACGATGGAATTGGGCGGGACATCCCTTGTGACCACCGCCCCCGCGCCCACCATCGCATTTTGCCCGATCGTGATGCCGGGCAAGATGGTCGCGTTCGCGCCAATCGAAGCGCCTTTTTGAACAATGATTCTGGAAAATTCCTGCGGATACTTTTTACTACGGGGAAACGGGTCATTCGTGAACGTGGCGTTTGGTCCAACGAACACATCGTCTTCCAGGCGGATGCCGTCCCACAACTGCACGCCGCATTTGACCGTGACTCGATCCCCAACCACCACGTCATTTTCAATGAAGACATGATCGCAAATGTTACAGTCCTCGCCGATCACCGCGCCGGGTAACACGTGGGCAAACGCCCAAACGCGCGTGGCTTTCCCGATCTGCTTGGACTCAACAATCGAATTCGGATGTGAAAAAAAATCAGCCATTCAATCTCCGTTATTTTTGGAGTGGCGGCTTTGGCGCGTGAAGCCACAGAGCGCGCAGAGATTTTGAGATTTTCTCTCTATGATCTCAGTGATCTCTGTGGCGAAGAAGCCTTTTGCGCACAGGTTTCGCCACTTTCTTATTTTTCAGAGTCTGCTTGTTTCGGCTCTTGATATATTTCATCGATCACAAATTGAGGTCGGCGGCGGACTTCATCGAGCGTGCGCCATAAATATTCGCCCAACACACCAAGCATTGCCATTTGCAAGCCCGAGTTGAACGCCAGCGCCACAATGATCGGCACATAACCTTTGACCTCGATCCCATAAAAATACCAATAAAACAAAACGTAGCCGCCATAGATGAATGACCCCACCGCCACGAGCAGTCCCAGCGCGGAAAGGATACGGATCGGGACAAAGGAAAAAGCTACAAAGGTATCAATGAAGAGTTTGACCTTTTTCGCCAACGTCCAGCGCGATATTCCTTTCTTCCTTTGCCTGCGGATGTAGGGAATCATCACAGGTTTGTATCCCAGCCAGTAGACGAGGGTCATGATATTCGTGTTTTTCTCTTGAATGCGGTTGAGGTCGGCAACCACCTGACGGTCAACGAGGAAGAAGTCGAATCCACCGTTGGGATAATCGGCAAGCGCGAACTTTCGGATGAGGGAATAATAAGTATTGGACAACATCTTTTGAACGAGATGTTCTTCCCTATCCTGCCGAATGGCGAAGACCGCTTTGCTTCCCTTTTCCCAGTGAGAGATCATGTCCAGAAAAATCTCCGGCGGGTCCTGCAAATCGGCGGAGATCATGCCGACGCAGTCGCCGGTCGCCACCGTGAATCCAGCCTGAATGGCGGACATCGAACCGAAGTTGCGAGTCAATTTGACGACTTTGATTCTCTCCGGACTCCGGGATTGATAGTCCCGCAGAACGTCAAGCGAGCGATCTCCTGAGCCGTCGTCCACAAAAACAAGTTCGAGAGAATACTCCGCGAGTTTCTCCTCCAAGGAAAGAAGTTGAGGAATGGTATCAGGCAGGTTGGATTCATTGAAATAGACGGGAATTACGATGGAAATCTTTTTCATGGCAAGCCAAATCTGGTTCTCATGTTAACACAAAATGCCGCCATCCAGCGCGGCACAAATCGTCCATCCACAATCGAAAATCGTCAATCTGAAATCGTAAATTGAAAGTGGGCCCAGTAGGATTCGAACCTACGACCAAGCGATTATGAGTCGCCTGCGCTAACCACTGCGCCATGGGCCCTCGTTTCAGTGATAAAGTAATCAGTGACCAGTAATCAGCGCAACAGTAGTTTCTACTGATAACTGACAAACTGATCACTGCTCACCGAACTTGAGCGGGAGATGGGATTCGAACCCACGAATATCAGCTTGGAAGGCTGATGCCTTACCACTTGGCGACTCCCGCGTGCGTAGGAAACAATTTTTTTCTAGCAGAGAGTATATTCCCTAGAGGGCTGATGCCCTAGATTGTGTAATTTTAGCACAATTTTACGGCTGATATTCGTGGCTTCTAATCCCCTCTCCCTCACGACTCAAGCCCTGTCTTTGCTGTCGGCAAATGAGTTAAGGCAAGGTAAATGATACGTTACCACTCCAACTAGAAGCCAGACTCCCTCGAACTAACGTAAACGATTTTTCCGTAACAGGCACATCATAAGCAATGGCAATATACACAGTTGCGCTAGGATTTATTGACGCCGCCCATTCAGTTTGATACTTGGACATGGCGGCAAAACCAGCCGTCGAATCTTCCTGATATGTGCGCCCCTGACTATCCATCAACAGCACGTCAAACATTGCGCTAAAAGTATCCGTCCCTGTTCCCTCATTGGTGAGGTTCGCAAGCAGGACAACAGTCTGTCGGCTACTATCTGTCCCTAAATCGCTATGAATCTCCAAGATTTCCAATGACCAAGAATTTACCTTTATAACCCGTTCTCCAAGAGGCACAACCCCAGAGGGCGGAGGTACAGACACAAGAGTCGCAGTCGGAAATACAATCGGCTCTAGCGTGTTGATTGTTACAGGAGCAAGAGTCGGAGGCGGGGTGTATGTAGGGTAAGGCGTATAAGTCGGCGGTACGATAAAGGCTGTCGGGATAGGTTGCGGTTGATTTCTGTTTGAAAAAAGGAAAAAGCCTCCCACAACTACTACCACGCAAAGAATCAACCCCAACGCGGTTAGTACCCCAATCTCAAAAACCGACATGCCCAAGAATTTCGGGTTACGTGATTTAGGTTGCATTTCTCACCTCCGCGTGATGTCCATTAACTAGCATACGAGTCTCTATGAAGGATTTTACAACAAAATCGCACGCACAGAACAAGGACTCTGATTCTCTCCGATTGCCTGCGACGACCTGCGACTACCTCTTAGCACACTTTTTTTAATTACAGACTCCAGAAAAGTCTATATATAGGTTGTCTCAGGTTGTCTCACCTGCTAATTCTTAGCCAATTCTTACAAAAACGCAAGGAATACTGCGGATAATCTTTAATTTGTTTACTCGGTTTTAGATGGTAGTCCACCACCGCATTTTAATTTCTCGTCAATTTTCAATCGAATGGTGAGGATTCTGCCTTTTGGTGAACTTAAAACTAAACTTTTCTGGAGAAAATTTATTATAGACACTTTGGTTTTAATCCTCACCAAGTTCACCATTCTCACCATTCCTAGCCCTCCCCCCGTCCCTGTTCTCTGTGCAAGCCTTTTCCCTGTCTAACTTCAACCAACGCCAATAGACTCCGACTCCGTTTCGCACAGCCGCCCGCTTGCTTTGCAGAATCATGGAACAAATAAAGCGATTGTTCGATATAGGGCGAGTCTGCAAATTTATCGTCTGGATTTTTTGGAAATTTGGACACCTGACTCCCCCATAACGAGAAACGACCCTCCGCTTGTGGGCTTCGGGTCGTTCTCGACTTGGTGGAATACTAATCTAACTTCATCGGGCAGTAGGAACAGTTTGGAGAAAAAACTGGTTATTGCATAGATAATTTGACGGCTTCTCGGACGCTCATTGGCTTTGTCGGCTGTCTCGAAACAGGTTCGAGTCCAATCGTACTCCGCACGACATTTTTTAGAGAAGTTGGGTTGACTCTTGTTACCTCGGAGTTTCCAAAGGAGTTTCCAAAGGAGTTTCCAAACACCGATTTTTGTAAAATGCCAGCAAAGTGACTTGCCAATGCCCTTCGCTTATCATACTCTTGAAGTCCTACGAAATCTCGGACGACTCGCCGTATGCTTTTCGGTTTGGGGGCTTCTGTGGGTTGTGTGTGCAAGGATTTTGCAACCGCTATCTTGACGCTGAGTCCTTTGGGATAGAGAAACGCCTGTACGGGGCTACGGCTGTTTCTGTGGCTTCTGTGGCTTCTGTTGCTTGTGCTGTCGGCATTGGACATTTCAACCAACGCATTAGATTTGACTCCGCCGTACTCTGCCAAGAGTTCCGCCAAGTCCTCCCCCACAATGCTTGCCGCGTCGTCTCTTTTTGTTTTACGCTTGGGCTTCTGGGATTTCGTAGAGTTCGGTTTGTTCATCTTCGAGTTCATCGTTGAATAGGTCGGGGTTTTCAGTACCATCGGTTTCTTCTCCTGTTTCTTCTACGTTAATTATATCGGCTTGGGTTTCCAATTCCAACTCCCTCTTTTCCTCTTCCACATCCTCATCCTTCATGTCCTCGATGCTAGTCCATAGAGAGAAATCGGCTTCTTCGGCGCGAATCTCTCGCATGATACTTTTGATAAAGCGGGACATGATTCTATATATCGTTTTCTCATTCGCTGAAATCTTCTCAGAGTCGCAAATGGAGGGGAGTTTGTCTAAAATCGCTTGCTTGCACACGTCCGAAATGGTAAACGTATGCAGGACGACTCCGCGCTTCCTGAGTTGTTCGAGAGCCTTTGGGCTAGTGGGCGAATCTCCGTTTTGTCCGTTCAGATAACAGATTGCTATTCTTGCGTCGGGGAAGTAAAAGTCCAGTTTTCCGTCGAACCATTCCGCCTGATAGTCCCTCTCCATTTTTACACTTGACATTGCCAGCAGGAAATCTGCAAGCGTCTCTTTCTCAAAATCCGTTCCCATCGTTCCATCGCTCCAAGATGTAGTAATTTAACAGGGGAGAGTCATATTTTACACAGCGTAAATCTGTAAGACGATATGACTCTCCCCCATTCCTCCATTCGCTTATGATTTGTAGATATTTATGTCATTCTTCTTGTGCTTTTCGCAAACGGGAACGAATCGCTTTTCGTTCTTGTTGCGGATGGTGTGAGTCGCCTTCTCTCCGCAGAACTCGCAAAGGAAATGAGCGACTCGAACCGATGTTTTTGTGTAATCGAGTCGCACAATTTCTATATTCGACTCTTTCGGCAACGGAGCATAGGTCGGGGCGATCATCGTTGCGGTCATCGTTGCCTCCGCCAGTTCTTCCAGCGTTTTACTCTTTCCGATGCTTCTGACAAAATGGACGGCATGGCATTGGAACTCTCAACCCACATTTTCGGGTTTGTCGCCACCAGCCACGCTTGGGGCTGATTCCATTTTGAAATCGTCCACTCACGGCTAATGGGGTTTCCGACCAGTTCCAAGAACGCGCAGACATTCGCCACGAAATCATCGGGGAGTCCAGCGTAGTCGGCATTGCTTTTGAAGGCTTGTACCGATTCCTCCAACCTTCGACTCTCTACATCTTCTCTTTTCTTCTTGTCATCCTCAGCAACCGCCTCCTGAGTCCGCCAATATTCTTCGAGCGCGTCGGCGGGGTCTAAAATCTCATCATTTTCATTTGTTGCTTGCGGTTCAGCCTTAAACATTTGTTTCTCCTGTTAGCCTATCGGATAGGCGGCGTAAAGTGTTGATTTACATATTTTTCAGCATCTATTTTTTCTTTTACTGCATCTTCCTTCTTATAACTAATATTTATGTAATATCCGTTTCCATGCCCACCCACCGAAATCCCCAGCGGTTGCAGTTGCTTCGTAAATGCTTTCTTTGAAATTGGGGACTCGCCGTTTTGTTTCAGGTAGGTGTTGTAGGCATAGAAAAGAATTTCCTTTGAAACCTTTTCGCCTTCGCCCGTTGAACATTCTTCTTCGATAAACTGATTCAGGTAATCGAACTCGTCTTTGTATTCTTCTGTCGCTTGCCGTACCTCTCTCGGAGCGTCGAGTCCACGCTCTCGATAAGCCAAATATCCCTCATACATCCAATTGAAAATCCCTGAATGTTCGTACTGGAACTCCGCCAAAACTTCTCCCATTGGTCGGCGGTCTTCTTCGGGAATCTCAACAGAAAACGGAATCATGTAGACTCTTTGATAAAACGCATCGTCTGGATTTACGGGCTTGGGGACTTGATTTCCGAAACTCCACAAACTGTGAGTCGGTTTGAACTCAAATGCAGGCAAGTATTTCTGATTGCACTTGATTGGGTCATTGCCCGTCAATCGCTTAACAACATTCGCATTGATTCTAAAATCCTTGTCCACCTCATTCGTTACAACAAGACGGGCATTGTGTAAATCGGGTGTGAACGCCGTAATACCACCATCCCTTTTCGCAACAAAAACAGATACGTCAGTTGTCGTGAAATAGCCGTTATCTTGAACGTCGCCCAAAACATCTCCGACGATTCTGAATAGCGTACTTTTGCCGTTGTTACCGCGATGCGTAACGTCATAACAGTAGAACCATGCCTTTTCGTCGGAATGTCCCGTTATGGAATACCCGACTGCCCTCTGAACAAAATCACGGATTTCCTTGTTCGGCAGAATTTTCTCCATAAACGTCTCGAACTTTGGGCATTTCGCATTTGGGACATAGTTAGTTCTTGTGATTCTTGTTGAATATTTCTTTGGTTCATGCGGAGCAAGTTTTCCAGTCTCCAAATTGAACTCGCCATTTTGCATGTTCACAAGCAAAGGGTGGTGTTCATCAAAGACAGAATCCGAGACCGAAATACCATCCGTCTTTGCTTCCTTCAACATTGCGTCGAGTCTTCCCGAATTTTGGGAGATGTGCGACCACTTAGCATATTTTTGTTGAAGGTCGGTATTGTTTTGGATTTTGTGCGCTTCCAAAAGAATATTTCTTGCAACGCGCTGGGCTATGTCCCGAACTTTCGTTGAACCGTTGGTTTTCGGACTTCCCTTTTCCCAATGCTTTCCATTCCAAACAAGCCACCCAAAGGCGGGCGCATAGCGAATCTTATCTCCGTACATATCCTTTAAGCGCATCGAATTAGAGATGTCGGTAAATCCATCCTCTTTTCCAGTGGAGAACTTTTCAAGTAGTTCGTCGCTTATGGTCTTGTACTCTTCATCTGCCACGCTCTCTATCAGTTCGTTGAAATGAGCCTTTATCCAATCGGGGACTTCTTCAAAATGTGCGGTATGGGAAATCAATTCATAGCCGATTGTACCCGTTCCCGCGACTCTCCCGTTTTCACCAAAGACAGCGACTCCCTCGGCAACCCGAAAAGACGTGTGAACGGTAAGCCTCTTCGGGTCGTAGGAGTAATAGAAGTCTATATAATCCTCCGACTTAACTGTGTAGGTTTCGACGGGGTTGTATTTCTCGCGCAATTCTTCCCACCTCTGGCTTTTTGCGTTCTCGACTCGTACTACTGCGAGTCCTTCCCCCGTTTGAATTTGGTTAACTGTTTGCTGTTCCATGTTCTTGACCTTTCAAACCTAAAGTGACCTGATTCACATTCTGATTCTCATTCTGATTCTCATTCTTATTTGAATCGCACACGCGACAACGACTCCAACCCATAGGCAAAGTGAAATCTTGCAGGAATGACACTCCCCACGATGTACCACAGTTTCGACACTTGCAGGAAACTCGAATCTTAAGAATTTCCGTTTCCAGATTCATCGGAAGGACTAGAATCTTATCGGGCAATATCCTTTGAGTATTGACTTGTTCTAACAATGAAATCACCTCGTATTCCTTTCGTATTTCTTGTAAACCATCCGACCATTCACATTTTTATTTGAGGACTCTGCTGTGCAAACTACATCAACGGCGGACGAGGAAAACGCCTTGCGGAACTTGCACAACATCATCCTACATCTGCATTATGCCAAAGTCACTACAAAGAAATCTAGCCCCAATTTTGTCAAGTGCATACAGATTTACGCTGTGTAAAACTACTCGTAAAATCATTTGGTTATTTACACGGGGTTGTCCAAAGCGTGTTCACCCATCCCGAATAATCATCAACCTTAACAAACGCCCAATTGCCCGAACGACTCCCACTGTCGGCAATTCTTGTTCCTCTGGGCAAGGGAACAATGGGGTGATTCTCCATCGAAGGACTCGGACGAAGATAAACATTCTCGTCGGCTGTTACGCACAAATATCCCGACTCTGGCGTAGAACTGACAACAACCACGAAGGGAGTCGGAGTCGGAGGGGGAGTCGTGGTGATTTGCACGATAAACGCGGTTTGAGTTATGGCTGGAGTCGGAGTCGGATACAGGTCTAATACTTTAGACTCGCTTGGGGCAAGGTTGCAAGCCATAATTGCCAACACTAGCAACATGAGCAGGGTAAGCAAAACAGTCTTTTGGTTTTTCATGCCGCCTCCGATTTGCCAACGCTCTGGTCGCTCTGATTTTTGCCAACGCTGTCAAGTGTAGACACAATACCGCTTCCTTCGACCCACTCGGAGTCGTAGAAAATTGCCAACACTACATTTCTTCCACCGTCCTGAGCAGTAAGGACTTTTGCCAACGCTCTGCCTTGCAAGTCAATCAACGGGGATGAAACGAGACTCAAAAGCACCTCAGTTGGTTCTTCGCCATCCTTCATACGCTTCTGTATATCGAGCGAACTCTTGGGGGTTTTCCCTTGCGCCGACGTATCTGGTCGTGTGTCTGTCATAGTAACCTCTGCTTCTCCAACAAATGCCTCTCAGGTTTCCTGTCTTGGTGTTGATTCGCCATTCTCTGCGGTCAAGATTCTTCTTTTGGTTTTTGCCAAGATTTTTGCCAACGCTTCCGACTTCTTGAACATTCGTAAGTCCTAGAGAGTTGGCAAACTGTTCGGGGAAGGCTACGAAAGTTTCTCCGCCGTGTCCTTCCCCTGCGTAGGGTTTGTTTTGCCAACGCTTCTTTTGGATGTTTTGCCAACACTCTTAACCTGCGGAACGTCTTTTGCCAACGCTACCGCTTCGGTCAAATTGGTCAAATTGCCAACGCTTTCGCCGTTCATCAACTTATCCCATGCAGGGCGGACGATGTTACGGAGTCCTTTCCATTGCTTAGGCGGAGTCCCATCTTCGGGAAGTTTGCCAATCGTGAACAGCATGACCAGCACAGCGAGGGGAATCAACGGTACGCCGTAGGAGAGAAAGAATTTCAATGTGTCACTCATTTGAGCGACATTGTTAGCCGTGATAAATCCGTCAAACACTTGACACGCTCCCGAAATGCCCAACAGAATCCATTTGACGATTTGCGCCGCCGATGAACGTACAGCCCTGCTGTTGAAGTGCAAAGCCAACGCCGCGCCCTCCACCAGAACAGCGCACACCGACCCATACACAAACGACACATCAAAACCCAAAATCGAGTTCAAAATCTGGGGCGCAAAGTAGGAAAGAACGTCCGCCGTTTTGAGGAACAGGATTGCCGCAAGAACGTATGCCGCAAAGTCCAGCCACTTGTCGCCGCTTCCGTTGTTAGTTTTGTTTTCCATTCGTCCCTTCGCTTCCTGTTTTCAGGTTCTTGGGCATGTGCGCCCTCTCGTCTCTGCCTTTGGCATATTTCAAGATGCTGTTTTTGTCTATCATCCATGTATTGCCGAACTTCCGACCCGCCACCTTGCCGACTCTTGCTAGCATCCGAATATGGTTCTGGTCGTACCCGCTGATTTTTTCTGCCTCGTCTACGGTTATCCAATTGTCCATTTTGTCCATTTGTTTTCTCTCCTGTGATTTAGAACGGTTGCATATCATCATCTATGCTAAATTTTAGAACACTTGTTCGTCTAAAATCAAGGGTGAGTTTCTACGAGTTTTCGTGAGTTTCTACCGCCTAATGTCTCTCAATGGGGCGTGTTCTTGATAGAACTTCTCCACGTCCGCAACGTCCAAGCCCTGAATGTAGTCTCTGGTGGTTTCCAAATTCTCATGCCCCAGAAGGAATTGAAGCCAGAGAATATCCAGCCCATTCTTTACGGAGAGTCTGGCAAATGTTCTGCGTAGAGCGTGAGCCGTGAACTTGACTCCGCTTCTTGTTGAAATCCTGTCTACAATCGAACGCAACCCGCCGACTTTCAAACGGGTATTTTCGTCTGTCTGAATAAGCGGACTGTCAAGTGCAACGAAATCCCCATCCAATGCCATAAGTTCATTGTGGTATCGAATGAGGATTCGCAGTGTACCTTTGTCCACCATGCAGACTCTATACTTCTTCCCCTTTCCCGATAGGATGATGATTTTTCCGTCCTTTAGGTTTATATGCCTCCAATCCAACGCGATGATTTCAGACAACCTCAGTCCCGATGCTAGGGCAAGGTTGATAAGGGCGGAGTCTCTGGTTGAAGTACACGCGGCTAGAACTTGGGGGATGTCGGCTTCTTCGATGTAAAGAAGTCTGGTTTTCCTAATCGGCGGCATTTTGAACGAAACAGGCGTAGAGATGTATTTTTCCTCATACGCAAACCTGACCAGAGTTTTTATGACTCTTGCGAAGATGTGAATGTAACGGTCAGAAAAGGGTTTGCCCGTGCTAGTCTTTTGTCCCCTGAGATAAGCAAGAAAACCGTTGATATTCGCTGTCGTGAAGGCGTCTGATGCTGAATAGACTCCCTGTGACTCCAGCCACTTGTAGAATTTCCCCAATGAATGTTCATAGGTCTTGTAGGTTCTCTTTGATATTCCTATCGCCTCCCTGCTAACCATGAAATCCTGATGCACACCCCGCACAGAGAACGCAACATCAAAAGCAGTTTTTATATTCATTTTCTATTCTCCTTTTTGAGGGCTAATGCGCTAAAGGGAATAGAATTGAAAAAAGCCTAGCATATCTAGGCTTCTCTTTAGAAAAACTGTTCCTTGTGTCTATATGTAGGGGAGTAGTGACTCAATACGCTTGGAAGGCTGATGCCTTACCACTTGGCGACTCCCGCGTGCGAGCGAGATTTTACCACATTCAAAAACGTGGTCACACTTATTATCCAGAGGAGAAGATCGAATCAAAATATGGCGCCACAATAATCGAACAAAAGCGACATCGCCACCCCAAGGCGGTAATCACTGGAAGCAACAGCTAAACGGATGAGACTTGGAATGGTTACGGGCTGGCGCATTCAAGTTCTATTTCGACCTGCCTGATCGTTTCGTCTCTTTTCACTGAATCGAATGTTGTTTGTTCTATTTCGTTCCAAAGAGGGCAAAGGATAGAACTCATGGCTTTCGAGAGTTTGTTGGCTGATATTGTCAACTCTGCCGCCGTCTGCCAATCAGAAAGATGAGCAAAGCCATCAATAAAAGGAATATACTCCACGCCAATTGTCGTTTGCAGATTATTACTAACAGCGCCATTCCACAACGGCTTGATTTCGTCCCATTGTTGATATTGACGCGCTAATTCAGCTTTTTGATAAAAGTAACACCAGGTTTTCTTTCCGCTGTTAAAGATATCGTCTCGCAGGTTTATATTTTGTCTTGTTTCCGGGAGAATTCTATCAACCGCGACCTGTGATGCAATTTCTTTGATGGTCCCCGGATACTGCTTATAATACTGATCTTCAGGAGTAACCAAGTGCAAACAGCGATCGTTTCGTGGGTCATAATAAAAGAACAAACTATCGGATGAATTTCCCTCAAAATAGGTTGTTGCGTGCTCCATTCGCAACGGGCTATTATCCATTCCAGTGGCGGATTCACCCGATACGAAATAATACCAGTACGATAGTCTGTTTTCAGCAGCAACCGGATTTGGTTCATACAATGAATTTACAGCCAGACTAAGGGAGAAATCTCCATAAAACGCAAAGTTAGCCTCCGAGTTGCCAATATCGGGCAGGGAGGGCTGAAGAACAAATAACGCTGTATTCCCTTCTATTCCTGGAGCCCTCCATATCAGTTGCTGAAGAAAGTTAGACTGATACTCCCACACTTTTCTATAGTCATTTGTATATCGAATGTGCCAAGTGATCGCCGCGCCAAGAATCATCAAGATCATGAATTTCTTGTGGTTTTGTTTAGAAACGATTCGTTCGATCACTGCGACGGAAATAAGAGCCGCGCCCGGCAACATGCCCAGGGCTAACCGCGAATTATATGGGGGCTCCGTCCACTGGATTGAATAGGACGCAATATAAAACGGGAGAATTCCAAATAAGAGGCTGGGCAAGCCCAAGAAAACAGCCTGGGTTGACCATTGTTCAGGGTTTTGCGATAAGCGATCAACTTGACGCAGGTACATACTCCCGGCGATCAATATCAGAATCAGCAATAGAATTAAAGCAAGGTTGAAGGGCCGAGCCAGATACATGTATTCTGAACTAAAGGTTTTGTACCAGGAAGTAACAAGCACGATACTTGCATCGGGCAAGAAATTCGCGGTCCATGCGAGAATGGTTCTTATGGGATCTGCAAACAGATCGCTCTGAACCTGAAAAGATTTACGCAACGGGGTATAAAAAAAGCCTCTCCATACTACTGCAGAAACAAAAATAGCCCCTGTGGGCACCCATGTTTTGGCGATATGAATGATTTTCTTCCCCGGTCTCTCATCGGAAGGAAGGGCAAGCCAAATCAATGCGGGGCGCATCAACTCAACGAACCATGTATATTCTGACGTAAATATGTGTCCAAGCGCCAACGCAACCGAAATGATCGTAAATATTCGGCTTCTTTTAAGATCCTGGACAGCAAGGATCGTAAACAAGAAAGATAAAAACAATAATACATACCCTAGCCATATTTCATAAAACGAAATCGGGAAAATTTGTAATGTGAAGACCGGGTGAATCGCAAATAAAGCGGAGGCGAAAAAAGTCTGACGGTGGTAATCGGGCCAGATTCGCTTCAGACATAACCAAAAAGAGAGAACTGCTAGCCAGCGCCAGAGTAACGAATAGAGATGCCAGGCAACAGGGTTATAGCCCAACAAGTAGAAACTAGGAATATACGACCATACTGCCTGGGGGTGACCGTCGTAGTTAAATATTTCAGTCAAGCCTTGCGCGCCGCGAGTAGCATAGTAAACAAAATGCCATTCGTCGAATTCATGCCCCAGCCACGGGATCATTAATCCAAACGAAAGGAACAATATGATCAAAAATATGAGGGGCGTTCCCCAAACTACCCACTTATGATTTTCTATCATGAATTAATTCCCATATATAGCGCATTCATTGATCGGTCATTTCATACATTTCGGCGCGACCATCCTTTGTCACAAACACCGCACGCGGAGAAAAGTATCCATCGACTTGTTTGCCTACCATATAGACATCTGACAAGTTGGGGAAATACTCCGGCGAATAATCTAAATTAAAGATCACCAAATAGTGATTGGGACCCGTCAGATAAAATACCAGGCGCGGGGTTTCGCTTATTTCGTAGCCCAACTTTGCCGTTTCAGGCTCTCCATCCCCCGCCGCGTAATATCGAGGGTAAATTGCGCGACCATACAGCGCGATCTCTCCCGGTTGCGCTGTTGCTCCGATTTGCTCGAGGATTTCTTTTTGTGATTTTGGAGGGTATTTTTGCGGAAAAACAAATTCGGTCGTTGGCGTAAAACCACCTAAAACCAACAGCAACAGAAAACTTCCGATTAAATTTCGACGGGTGAAAGAAGGCAGGGATGGCAAGGATAAGCCAGCGCCGTTCCGCATCGGGAGCCAATACTTCAAACTGTCTTTCCCAATTTTTGTAAAAGAGAGAAGGAGTCCACATAACAACAATATGCCAAAGAATTGGTATAGATGAAAACCCCAATCTACTGGGATAATAAAGCGCGCACCCGAACTAAAGAATAGCGAAGTCCACAAGTTGTAAACAATACCCAGGCAAAGAGGAAATAGCCCGATCAGCCCCAGCCGCCGCCAAGCCGCGGAAAGCCCCAGGGCAAAAAATATAATGTTAATGGCAAGACGCGAGACCCGCTCGCTCGTGAACGGCAAATCCCAAAACGCATGTTGCGGCAAAAATAGTTCGGTTGGGGAAAGCAATTCATCGCGCACCGGGAACGCTAAAAGACTCGTGATCGTATTATCGACAAAATGATCGGCAGCCGTGCCTAAAATATAACCTGGATGCTGCAGAAGGCTCTTGAATGTCATCTGCGTGAGCCGGCTCGAGTACTGCGCGTCATTTTCACCCGGAAGGCGAGGTAGTATTTCGTTGCCCCAACTGCCGCTCCACCGACGCGCCATTGTCATTGTCTGAGATAGCGGATTGTCCAAAACGAAACCGCCAGCAGCTAAATAATTCCGCGCGAACCATGGGGCAACGACTACGCCAAGTCCCGTGACTAATAATAATGTGTTAATGAGCCATTGCTTACGATCAGAAAACATAAGAAACGTTATGGCGATCGCCACAAAAATAAACACAACACTTTGCAACCGAATAAGAACGGCGACTCCGATCACTCCGCCTATCAATGCGGAAAGCCAGACAGGTCTATGGATAGACCGCAGCCAAAGAAACAACAACAACGTAGCCAGGCTGATGAACAGCGCCGTAGGCAATTCCGAGAGAAACAATTTGGAATTTGTAACATTATTGGCAAGTAGAACAGCGCCGTTAGAATTCACGTCGCGGAAGATCGTCAATAGCGAAAGTCCCACGCCCAGGGGCCATCCGCCAATCTCCCTGCCCAACAGGTAGAGTATGACAGGAAAAAACGCAAGTAACAATGACTGAACGAATATGACACGGGGATAACTTTGGTTTCCAAGCAAGTGAAACCAGGTTAACAAAGCGTCGTAAAACGGTCGCGAGGGAATTTCGGGCCAATGAAAGCCGTTCCCGGTCAATGCTGATTGGGCATATTGAGCGTAGAAAAGAGGATCAGAAAAAGGATAAATTTCAAAATTAGGCGCGCGCGGAGGCGTCGCGGTAAAGCCAGGGTTGATAGGCTGGCTCCACCAAATAAACACAGTAAGCGCGTAGATCAACAAAGGCGCCCAAGATATGTTGATCAATAACTTCGCGCGAGATAAATAAGCAATGACCCCAATGATGAATAAAACAAACAGAATTTGCCATTCAAAATAAGGGACCGGTGGTCCGCCTAAGTTATCAATCGGAGTGATACCAACTCCGGTAATAATTATCAGAAAGCCCAAAATGACAAATAGACCAAGCGCGGCGACGAAGCCAATAAAAACAGGGCGCCACAGGTCAAAAATACCTTTAACTTGCTCATATCTGTTCCGCCCGATCAAGAATGCACATTCAAGCCCGCAAAGACCAAACCAGAGTTGTAACGGCTGTATTCTAAGCGCGTATGCTTCATATCTAGAAGAATGGTGAAGTAAATTAAATAGTTCCAAACTAAGGATCGAAGAAAGCACGACCACAACAGAAGCAACATACAATGCGTCCCAAAACACCTCGCGCTGTATAATCTTCAACCAGAAAGGCTGCCGCTCCAAAACCTTATATCTGAGCGACAGTACAGCAAACAACGCCGCAGGGGCGAGCGCGGCGCTTATCAACATCAAGCGCGCGGGGGAAAAACCGAAAAGCGCGGGGTTTTCCGCATCCGTCGGAATCATGACGATCCACAGGAAGGCAATAAATCCCTGTAGACTCCACAAGCCAAACATCAATTTACACTGACGGGCGGACATCAACCTTATCCATTCAAATTATTCGGGTTCTGCGCTACGGAAATTGTCATTTCAGTTCAGGGAGCAATCATCAAGACAACCATTATATACGAATACCATTCACACAACCTCTTCTAACCAACCCGCTCTCCACCTCTCTCATGGATATCTTTGGAATCTATCTTCAAAATTGAAACCCCAATGCGCGCAATTCCTCTAGCAGAATTGATCGAGTCTGACAATTACACTTCCTTTTCGTGAATTCACCACTGATGTGCATGAACTTCATGAATCAATCTCCAATCTCCAGTCTCAAATTTCCAGTCTCTACTCCCAACTCTCAATTCTCCAATCCTCTAAGGGTTCGTAAAAATATAAATTCCTTGTTGAGATGCAGTTCGATTTGCTTGGCAAATCGTGCATCCCGCTCGCAGTGCAACTGCTCGCGAACAAAAACACGGAAAGTTATTAATTTACAGACCCTAATTCTCCGCTCTTTCAGCCACCAGTCTCAAATCTCAAATCTCTAATTACCACCCTTCGACAAGCTCAGGGCAGGCTTACCAATTACTCTCTGCTCCTCGGCTTCTCCGATTCCTCGATCAACTCCTGTGGAGTGGGCGCGCCGCAACTGGGACAAATATACTTTTCATCGGCAGGCACATAGGCGCGGCCGCAACTTGGGCAAGTGACCGACCTTGGCGCAACCGGCACTTCCACTTCTTTCACAACTTCTTTGGTCACTTCGCGTGTGCGTGTCCCACCGCCGCCTAAAACGACAACATTTCCAAGATTCGGCGCGTTCCATCCGCTCGAAGAAACCGAACTGGATTTCGATCCGCCTGACGACACCTTTGATTTCGATCCCGAAGACCGCGACGAGCCGCCGCCTTTCGACTCGCCCAACACGAAGAACAACACAGCGACGATCACCACCGCCGCCAACGTGAGGAACACAATGATCGCGGTTAATCGAATCGCGCGCGGGATGTTGTATAACTCATAACCGTAACTGAACAGGAACACGCCGCCCACATAAAATGGAAAAAGCAAGCCGATCAGAATCAGCCCTGTGCTTTGATCGAGTCGGGTTTCAAACCAGGTAAGATACGCAATGAGGATAATCGTGCCTAACGCGCCCAACGCGACGAGTCCGCCGGGCACCATGATGTGCAATGGCTTGCCGGGCTTTGAATCATCGTGGTCGTATTCAACGACTTCATGTGTCTTCGCGGCAACCTGCCGCGCGCGATATTGGGATTGGGACATTTTAACTCCATTGCTCGAGCCGCCGTCCTTGGCGGCGGGGACGTCGCCTCGAGCAAAAATAAACTACTTCGACAACTCTTCCGCCGTCTGATCCATCTGAGTCAAGATCACCGGCACCTGCCCCTCTGTCAGATCGGGATGGCGGATGGTGTCAAACATATCACGGAAACCATCTTCCAACATGACTCGTACGAGCCGCCATGATGAAAGTTGCGGTGTCACTTCGCCGCTCGATAGATACTTCACCGCCTCTGCCCACTGGGGATGATCGGCTGAATAATCGGCGAGCAGGTCCACCGTCGAGGAACGAAGCGGGAAGAGTCCCGTGCTTCGTACCCAATCCGCTTGAGTCTCCGAGGAAAGCATCCAGCGGATGAACAGCCACGAGGCGAGTTGAGTCGCGTCATCCGAATTGAACACGATGAACGACGAGCCGTAGACGACGAGCGCGTCGCGATCGGCGCCGGGGAACGGGAGGGCGATCCATTCGTCGGTGTTGCTCGCGGCGGAAAACGCGCGGGAGAGATTCGGAAATTCTTCGAGGCTCGCGGTGACGAACAATGCCTGCCGCGCCGCGAAACGATCATACACAGAAAGATCGGGCGACGCGACCCACGCGCAACTTTTTTGTTGCAGGGTTTTCAAATACTTGAACGCATCAATGTTGCCGGGCGCGAGGAAACGATAACCATCTGCCTCTTGCGCGCCGCCGTTGAACGCGAACATCCACGAAAGCGCGGTGTGAGCGTCCGCGTCGATCAACCAGCCGCCGAGCGAATCGTTGGCGGTATCGGAATCTTTTGTGAGCGCGACGTGCGCCGCGCAGGCTTGCGACTCAAACTCGGAAGAATTTTGAGGCGGCGAGTCAAACCCAAGTTGGCGCGCCCAAGTTGAATTGTAGAGAATGAAGCGCGCTGTCCGTTGCGCGGGCGCGCCGAATCGTTTGCCGTCCACTTCATCCTGACGCCAGATCACGTTCGCAAAATCCGACATGTCGAGCGCGCTCATTCCAAACTCGACATCATGCGCGTACGGATTCAGATCGAGCACATCGTCGCCCCACGCGAGCGCGTGCTCGGGCAACGCGATCACAATTTGCGGAGCGCTCGACTCCTCCAGCGCGGCGGAGGTCTGCGCAAAAATTTCGTTGTAATTATCTTTTGATTCCGCGTTGACAACGATGCCCCACTCATTCGTCGAATTAAATTTTTCGACTTGCGACTCGAACAGACTCGCCTCCGCGCCGAACCACGGATGCCACACGTTGACCTGCACCCCGCGCAACGCTTCTTTCTCGACGCCAAGCTGGCTCGCCGCAGGCGTCGGCGTTTTCGCGTCTTCAACATTTGGCGTCGCGGTGGGACGCGGTATTTGCGTATTCGAATCGGTTGTGGTCGGCGCGCAAGCGGAAATAATGAAAACGAACAACAAAAATACGGTGAGGAATTTTCTGATTGGCATTGAAACTCGCATAAATTAGATTATAGCGTCAACGACCCCGAAGGCGGTGCGTTGAGTCGAAACGGGTCGCATGATTATTGATGACGATATGAAAATTTCAAATCCCGAAGGGATGACATACATTGGTCGCTATGTCATCCCGTCGGGATTTTGTTATCGGTTACGTTTCTTCTAGAATCCTACCATCCCTTCGGGATTGGATTCATTAATACGCCATCATCGCAATCGGGGTGAAGAGCAAAACAAAAACGATGAGCATCGCGAATCCTAACATGCGGTGGCGGGAGTCAAGTTTGGTGATGTCATCCCTTCGGGATTTTTGAAACGTTACGCAATATTTTAGAATCATTACATCCCTTCAGGGTCGGATTCATTAATACGCCATCATCGGGATCGGGGTGAAGAGCAAAACAAAAACGACGAGCATCGCGAATCCTAACACGCGGCGGCGGGAGTCGAGTTCGGTGATGTCGTCCAGCGGCTGTGCGCGGACGTTGCCCAGCCAATATAAGATGAACACCCATAACAGCCAACTGAAGTTGAACGATTCGAGCGAAAGAGTCAGCAGGGACGGGAGAACGCTCAACGCGATCAACGTTCCGATGGCGAAGGGAAAAATCTTCCGCGCTTTATCGCCGAACAAGCCGTACGCCACGTGACCGCCATCGAGCGTGCCAACGGGAATCAGATTCAACGCGGTGACGAGCAGTCCCGCCCAGCCAGCGAGCGCGACCGAATGAAGTTGCACGTCCATGCCGCCGAAGGGAATGGGCGAACCTGAGAAAAAATATTGAAGCCAATACACGGCTTGCGACAATCCGCCGGTGCTGACGGGCGCGGGCAACAATTGACCGAACACCATGAATTTGGAAAACAGGTAAAAGATCGAATTCCCTTCGAGGAAACCAGACATACCTTCAGGCGCATGTTGAATTGGACCCAAATTCGAAAGCGACAATCCAATGAACAGAACGGGAAGCGCGACGATGAGACCTGCAATCGGTCCCGCCACGCCCACGTCAAACAGCACACGTTTGTTCTTTGGAATGCCGCGCATAGCGATGAACGCGCCAAACGTCCCCAGCGGACTGATCATGGGCGCGGGCAGAAAATACGGCAACGTGGCAGGGACTTTATAAATGCGGCAGGCAATGTAATGTCCCATTTCGTGCGCGAACAAAATGCCCATCATGCTCAGCGCGAAGGGCCAGCCTGTGAGAATGTTGAGGAGCAGATACATGAAGGGAAACGATCCGTCCGCTGGCACGGCGCTTGGGGGAATTTCAACGCCCGTGAGCAACATGCTGACGATTGTGAGAATAAAAAGGATGATGTTGATATGCACCCGCGTATTTGTCCGTGGCGTTGGGAGGCTTTGCACAAGAAAAATGACTTGCCTGCCGTCTTCGCCTTTTCTGAACAGCGGGGTGAGGTTGAAGCCGCGAACCGCATCTGCCAGTTGATCGTACGCGGCGACGGTATCTTCGCCAAGCAGTTGTCCGCGATAACGGACGATCCACTCGCGCGGGTCGCCTGCGGTCACATCGTCAACTCGGAAGATTTTTGAAACGTGGGAGGTGAGGATTTCGATTTCGGGGAGGGACATAAAACTCCAGAAGTGATAGTCACCTTAAAGGTGACTGTCACTTTATTGAAAGTATAGGCGAGAGTGGATGGGAGTCGAACCCACCGCGGCACGCAACGCGTCCCACCACAGGTTTTGAAGACCAGGAAGCCCACCGGGACCTAACCACTCCCAAGCGCAAGGATAATCGAAGCAAGAAGGCTTTGCAAGGAAGTTTATCAGTGAGCGTTAAGGTCTAGCTTGCTCAATCATTTGTTGAACGGTTTGAGAAATATACGGGAAGAGTAACACACCCACCGTTACAAGACATAGCATGGCAAGCAACGTAATCCCGCCTGCCCAGACTGCGAATAACGCGAGCGCGCGTCCGTTTGTGTCGTCGGTGCGGGTTTCGCGGAGGGCGATGAATCCAAGAATCAGCGCGGCGATGGAGAGGATAAAGCCCGGCGGATAGCAGATCAACGCGGTGAGTGGGACAGGCAAGAAGCCCGCGCACAACGCGAGGATAGCGAGAATGGATAATACAAATCCGAGCAGGGCTTTGCGGTTGATGGAGGAGATGGGGACGAATTCGGGAGTCATGTTCATCAAAAAGACCTCACAGGTCTTTGAGACCTGTGAGGTCTGGTTCAGTCGGGGCGACAGGATTTGAACCTGCGACCCCTTGCACCCCATGCAAGTGCGCTACCGGGCTGCGCCACGCCCCGAATGATTCGTTGCGGATGTGACATAACGACCCTGGCGCTCTCAGCGCCATGCGCTTACCGATACGTCATTCTCCGATCAACTAGGGAAAAGTCCCCGGTGACAGGGCGGGATTATAGCCCCGTTTCATCATTCTTGCAACAAAATAATTTTTCCGTCATTACTTCGTCGGCTTCTCTTCGTCTTCGCTCGTTGTCACTCGCTCCGCTCAGAGCGAGTCTTCTCGCAATGACGGGGGATGTAACTGCAATGACATCCATCATTGAATGGTGTACAATAGAAAAACTCGCTTGGAGTTTCCCATGAACAATTTGATTGAAGTGCAAATAGACAGCGTCCGCGTTCACTTGATGACGCCCAACCGCTTGGTTGTGCTGAAACAAGTTAACGAAGATCGCTATTTACCCATCTGGGTCGGCGTGTATGAAGCGGAGGCGATCACGGTCGCGTTACAGGAAGTGGAAGTGAGCCGTCCGCTTACGCATGACCTGCTCAAGAATGTGTTCAACGCGTTCAACGCGCGCATCACGCGCATCGAGATCGTCAAACTGGAGAACGATACCTACTACGGCGCGATCATCGCGGATGTGAACGGCAAAGAAGTGCGGATCGACTCGCGCTCGTCGGACGCGATCGCGTTGTCGGTGCGGGCGCACGTGCCGATCCTCGTCCATGCGAGCGTGATGGACGTGGCGAGCATTGTCCCTGAGCAGGATATGCCCGAAGGTGAGATTCCGCCGCAGAAAAGCGAACCCGCTCCCCTGTCGAAAGAAGGAGCCGAGCGTTTATCCGTCTTCGAAAATTTTTTGGATAAACTCAACTTCGATAAACCCGATGAAAATAAATCCGAGGACGACTCTTCCGATAAACCGAAAAAGCCAAAGAAAAAATGAACGACTTCCTGCCCAATGAAACTGCCCCCACCGCATCAACGGTAGTGCCGCATAGCCGCGAAGCCGAAGAAGCCGTCGTTGGGGCGGTGTTCATTAACCCTGAGGTGTATTACGACGTCGCGCAGTTTTTGAGCGCGGACGATTTTTACATCCACCGTCACAAGTGGATCTGGGAATCGTTCACGAGCCTGCACGAACAACGCATCCCCATCGACCTGCTGACTGTTTCGAACGAACTCGACAAGCGCGGTCAACTCGGCGAACTCGGCGGACCCGCGTACCTCACCGCGTTGGTGAATCAAGTGCCGTCGTCGCTCAACGCCGAATCGTACGGACGCATCGTGGAGGGACACTCCATCCGCCGCAAGATGATTGATGCGGCGAACAAGATCGCTTCGATCGCGTACAACGAGAAGACGAACGTTGACGATGTGATGGATGAGGCGGAGAAAGCGGTCTTCAACGTCAGCGAGCGGCGGCTCAAACACGACCTTCAGCCGATCTCCAATGTGTTGAGCGAGTATTATGACCGAATTGATACGCTCGCCAAACGCCCCGATGAGATCGTCGGTGTGCCGACGGGATTCATTGACCTCGACAAAATGCTCACAGGCTTACAGCCATCGGACTTGTTGATCATCGCTGGTCGTCCTGGTCAGGGTAAAACAGGATTTCTTCTTTCGATTGCAAAGAATGCGGGATTGACTCACAAAAAGCATGTTGCAATCTTCTCGCTCGAAATGTCGAATGAACAAGTTGTGCAAAGATTGATCGCGCAAGAGACGGGAATCGACTCGCAACGTCTGCGGACGGGAAAGTTACAAGAGAACGAGTGGCCCCTGTTCACACACTCGATTGAAGTGTTCGGCGATACGCACATTTATCTCGACGACACGCCCGCGATCACGCCTTTGCAGTTACGAACAAAATGTCGCAGGCTTCACCTTGAGTTTGGTCTCGACTTGATCATCATTGATTACCTCCAATTGATGGGCGGCGATACTCGCACCGATAACCGCGTGCAGGAAGTTTCATACATCTCGCGCAACTTGAAAGTGCTGGCGCGCGAGTTGAATGTACCCGTCCTTGCCGCGGCGCAGTTGAGTCGCGCGGTGGAGCAACGCTCGGATAAACGTCCTGTGCTGTCGGATTTACGCGAGTCTGGCTGTCTCACAGGCGACATGCTTGTGACTCTTGATAACGGAAAAAGAGTACCCATCCGCGAACTGGAAGGGCGGTCAAATTTCAATATTTGGGCATTGAACCCCAATTCGTATAAATTGGAATCGATGCCTGTTAGCCGCGCGTTTTCGACGGGCGTTAAGCCTGTCTTCAAAATGAAGACGAGACTCGGCAGGGAAATTCGCGCCACAGGCAACCACAAGTTCCTGACGATTCACGGTTGGAAGCGACTCGACGAATTGCAAGTTGAAGATCATCTCGCTCTCCCCCGCTGGTTGCCTGCGATTCAACGCGAACAAACCATGTCCGATGCGGAACTGGCATTGCTGGGTCATTTGATCGGCGATGGTTGCACGCTTCCGCGTCACGTGATCCAATACACAACCCGCGAAAAGGATTTGGCGGATACGGTTGCCAACCTTGCCGTCGAAGTATTTGGCGAAGAGGTTAACCCGCGAATCTCACCTGAAAGACAGTGGTATCAGGTTTATTTGAGCTCAACGCGGCATCATACCCATCATGTCCGCAGCGCGGTGACAGAATGGCTGGAGGAATCACGCGCCTTCGGTTTACGTTCCTATGAAAAACATATTCCCGCGCAGGTATTCGAACAACCCGAACATGCCATCGCTTTGTTCTTGCGCCATCTGTGGGCAACGGATGGAAGCATACAACTCGTGAAGGGAAAAAAGACGCGCCCAATTGCATATTACGCAAGCAGTAGCCAACAACTTGCTGTGGATGTGCAAACCTTGTTATTACAGTTGGGTATAAACGCAATTTTGAAACGTGTTCCTCAAAATGGAAAAGGGCGCGATCAATACAATGTAATCGTGACTGGCAAATCTGATCTGGAAATCTTCGCTTCTAAAATCGGAGCAGTCGGGGCATACAAACAAGGCAGGCTCAAAGAAATCCAACAGTATCTTGAAGTACGAGACGCCAACACAAACAGGGATGTGATTCCGCGCAAGGTGTGGCGGATGCACGTCGTCCCTGCCATGCAACAAATCGGGATGACCACTCGCCAGATGCAAGCGGCAATCGAGACACAATATTGCGGCACAGGTCTTTACAAACGAAACTTGAGCCGTGAACGCGCATTGCGTGTGGCAGGCGTGGTTCAATCGCCCGAGTTACAAACGCTTGCCGAAAGCGATATTTATTGGGACTCGATCATCTCAATCGAGCCTGACGGTGAAGAACAAGTCTATGATTTGACTGTTCCAGAGCATCACAACTTTATAGCGAACAACATCATCGTCCACAACAGCCTCGAGCAGGACGCCGACATCGTGATGTTCATCTATCGTCCCGACCAATACGAGAAAGATACGGTGAAGCAAAACGTGGCGGAGATCATTGTGGCGAAGCATCGTAACGGTCCCGTTGGGAGCGTGGAGTTGGTGTTCCGCGGCGCGTTGGCGAAGTTTGAGAACGCGGCGACGCGGGTGTTCAAGCCGAACGAGTGATGCGAGGTACGAGATACGCAGTACGGAGTACGAAGTATTGCGTACTGCGTATTGCGTAAGTGATGGCGATGAAAACTTTCCGTGGATTTACAGACTCCGAGACATTCACTTCCCTGCCTGATAAATTCTTTCACGAGCTGTTGAAAGAGATTGACGATGCGGCGGAGTTGAAGGTGACGTTGTACTTCCTGTGGCGCGCGGAGCACATGGACAGTCCGTTTCGGGCGTTGACGAAGATGGATTTCGATGTGAAAGAGTTGGGGCTGGGGGCGGAGGAGATCAAGCGCGGGCTGGAAAAAGCCGTCAAACGCGGGAGCCTGCTCACGGTCGAGAAAGAAGCGGTGGTTTACTTCCTGTTGAATTCTCCGAGGGGGCGGGCGGGAATCCAGGCGATAGAAAGTGGAAAGTGGAATCCATCCAGTGTTGTTTCTGCGCCGCCGATGGAGCGACCGAATGTGTTTCGGTTGTACGAGGAGAATATCGGTCCGCTGACGCCGATGATCGCGGACGCGTTGAAAGACGCGGAAGAGACGTATCATGCGGAGTGGATCGCGGAGGCGATTGAGTTGGCTGTGAAAAACAACAAACGCAATTGGAAATATTGCGAAGCGATTTTGAAACGATGGAAAGATGAAGGCAGGCATGGAAAAACGAATCAACGGGACGCTCGACAAGGTTCTGAGCGCTACACAAAAAGCGAGTTCGCCGAATATCTCGATGGATAATGTCGCGCCGTTGCTCGGTAAGCCCGATTGCCCATACTGCGGAGGCGTGGGCTTCCTACGCGTGGACGTGCCAGTGGGACACGAAAAATTCGGTCGACTCGAACCGTGCGTGTGCCGCGCGAACGAGATCGCGGACAACGCGCGCCAGCGTTTGTATGAGATGAGCAACCTTGAACGATTGAGTCATCTCACGTTTGCGAATTTCAACTCGTCGGGCAACCCCAAAGCGGAATTTGTCTCGCCGCAGGAAGTGGCGAGTCTGCGCGACGCGCTCGACACTTCGGAACATTTTGCAAAAACGTTGAGCGGATGGCTGTTGCTCGAAGGCTCGTACGGATGCGGCAAGACGCATCTCGCCGCGGCGATCGCAAATGAATGTGTGCAACGCGGCGTGCCGACGTTGTTTATCACAGTTCCCGATCTGCTCGATTCGCTTCGCTTTGCGTATGCCGACCCCGAAACAACATTTGAGGAACGCTTCGAAACGATCCGCACCGCAGACTTGCTCGTGATGGATGATTTCGGCACGCAGAACGCCACCCCGTGGGCGCAGGAAAAATTATTTCAGATCATCAACGCGCGCTACATCAACAAACTCCCGACGGTCATCACGACGAATTTGATTCTCGATGAAGTCGAGAGCCGCATCCGTTCGCGCTTGCAGGATGCGGAGTTTGTGAAGTACATCCGCATCACCGCGCCCGACTTCCGCCGCCCCACCGAGACGAGCAACCCTGGCATCTCGATGCTGTCGCTGTCGCACATCAAGGATCTGTCGTTCGGCAATTTTGAAACGCGCGATGACGAGGTCGGCAAGGAGATCGTCACGACGATCACGAAAGAACGACAAGACCGTTATGGTCGTCCCGTCAAAGATAAAGAGATTGTGCGCGAGAAAGTCACAGCACAACATATCAAGCGACTTCACGAAGCGCTCGATGCGGCTGTCCATTTTGCGGAGGGTCCCAACGGCTGGCTGGTGATCCTCGGCGGATCGCACTCAGGCAAGACGCATCTTGCCGCGGCGGTTGGGAATTATCGCCTGCTCCTCGGCGGACAAGCGATCCTTGCCGAAGTTTCGACTCTGCTCGACTACCTCAAAGCCACCTTCCGCCCCAATTCGGACGTGACGTTTGATCGCCGTTCCTACGAGATCCGCACCACGCCCCTGCTCATGCTCGATGATTTGAAGGAAAGCGGGATCAGTTCCGTGTGGGCGGAGGACAAACTGCACCAGATTCTGAATCACCGCTACTACGCCAACCTGCCGACGGTGATCACGTCCACGCTCGACCCTGAGTCGTTTGCGAAGAGTTATCCGAGTCTGTGGAATAAATTACTGGATACGAGCAAGTGTCAAATTTGCGTGATCGATATGCCGCCGTATCGGAGGGTTGGCAAGGCGAAGAAGGCGGCGAAGAAAACGTCTAAATGATTAGCCAAAAGGCAGTTCAATTTCACATACTCCATCGCCAAAATAAGACTCTGCTGTTTGCGATATAATGACATTTGGAGATTAAAGCTATGACCCAATTTAATCGCATCACATTCGATCCCTTGGTGATGGGCGGACGCGCTTGCATTCGTGGTCTGCGGATTACGGTTGCGCTGGTCGTTAATCTCGTCGCCAATGGGATGAACGCCGCCCAGATCGTGAAGGATTATCCCTATCTCGAAGAGGAAGACGTTCGTCAGGCTTTACAATACGCGGCTTGGCTCGCAGACGAATCGATTCAAATACTGGAACCGTCTGCCGCATGAAGGTTCGGCGGGTCGCGTAGCATCCTGCCTCAGTTCATGAAAGTCCGCTCAAGCGGACTCATTACGCCAGCCCCGAAGGGGCTTCCACATGCTGAACCTTGGATTGAGCTTGTCGAAATCAGGTAGCTTTAGCCCCGCTCGTTGAGAATCGCTGAGGAGTTATCTTATCAACAAACCACAACCTCCACGCGGAGGTTGTATTATTTTAAAAATCATCAACCCAGTTGAAAACTCTCCTCAACGAGGCTTATGTAAATCTACATAGGCATATCTGGAATAATCCCCCGCGTCTTGATATAAAGCGGCGAGAAACCAACTCTGTTGAGGAGAACTACTGAATGTTACCTACCTACTTACTGTCCCTGCATAAAGGACTCGAAAGAGCGATCTACCATCTATCCGCAACGATTGATCGCCATGGAAAGGTTATAATGACGAGGAAGAGAAATTAAGCAAAGATACCCCGGCTCAAAGGCAAAAGCCGAAGGCTGGTAAACGAGAGATAGAAACGATCCTACAATTCAATATCCGAGATCAAGCAAAGCAAAGTAACGTATTTATCCATGGAGGTTAGATGACAACGCCTACACCGACAATCTCAGAGATTCGTCAATATCTATCGGGTTTTTCTCAAGAAGGCGGCGAAAACTGGCAGGAGGAGAATCAGCGGTATTTAGACGCCCACGCGCATCGTTTTCACGAATCCCTGCACTTTATACCGTCTGGAAATCAGGGCGAGAGGCTGTTAGAACTGGGAGCGGCGCCTTATTTCACCACCTTGTTGCTGAAAAAGTATTTTCCGTACTCGTTGTCCCTGTCAAATGCGGTTATTCCCGGAGAACCGTCTGAAAGTTCGATCAAACTCACAAAGCCCGCCATCGGCGAGGAGCATGTGTTTAAGTATCAGACCTTCAACGTCGAACTGGACCGTTACCCATACCCCGACCATAGTTTCGATACCGTGTTGTGCTGGGAAATCATCGAGCACCTGGCGCTTGACCCTACGCATATGCTGATGGAAATCCATCGCGTGCTCAAGCCCGGCGGCAAGTTATTGATCACGACCCCCAACGTGCTTGTATTGCGCAATATCCTTGCCCTGCTTAAAAACAGGCAAAATATCTATCATCCCTACTCGGGTTATGGCGTGTACGGCCGCCACAACCGGGAATGGACGCTGGATGAATTGACCCAGATATTAACCGGTTGCGGCTATTCGATACACGCCGCGGAAATTGTCGATACGTATGCTCATCGCGGATACTCGAAGATGCTAAAACGGTTCTTTCCATCCCTTCGCGATATGCTTGTGGTTCTCGCGCAGGCAGAAAACAACGCGCCACCATACTACCCGGAGAACCTCTATACATCCCTGCCTAAAAATTACTTGAGTGAGAACCCGATACCCAGCCACTTGCAAGACTCTTGATCCTCATTCGTTGGGAGCGGCAACAAAATTGACTCAACCCCTCTCCATGTGGTACACTGCCGCCACAATTCAATAGCCCTGCAAGGCGCTCTTATCCAGAGAGGCGGAGGGAACGGCCCGACGATGCCTCGACAACCTATCAACAATGTTCTCATTAGACTACCGTTGAAAAGGTGCCAATTCCTACAGACGGATGTTCTGGGAGATGAGAGGGTTTCAAACCAAAAACTGATTTGCCCTTTCTGCTCGTCTGAAAGGGCAAATTTTTTTAAAGGAGTTAGAACGAAATGAGCAACACTTTTATGACCTCCCCCAAACTGATGTTCACGTCTGAATCAGTGACGGAGGGACACCCCGACAAAATGTGCGATCAGATCTCGGACGCGGTGCTGGACGCCTGCCTTGAGCAGGATCCGCGCTCGCGCGTGGCGTGTGAGACCGCCACCAAGACCGGCTTCGTGATGCTGTTGGGCGAGATTACCACCAACGCGAGTTTCAATTACGACGCGCTCGTCCGCAAAGTGGTGAACGAGATCGGCTACGACTCAAGCGAAAAAGGATTCGACGGCAACACCTGCGGCGTGCAGGTTGCCATTGCCAAACAATCCGGCGACATCGCCATGGGCGTGGATAAAGCCCTCGAAGCCAAAGCCGGCGAAATGACCGAAGCCGAAGTGGAAGCGGTCGGCGCGGGCGACCAAGGCATGATGTTCGGTTTCGCGTGCAACGAAACGCCCACCCTCATGCCCCTCCCCATCTACCTCGCGCACAAGTTGACCCGTAAACAAAGCGAACTCCGCAGAGATGGGAGCATCCCCTGGCTGAGACCCGATGCGAAGAGTCAGGTTACGATCGAATACTCGCAAGGCAAGCCCGTCCGCGTGGATACGGTTCTCATCTCCACACAACACGCGCCGGATGTTTCGCAAAACGAAATCACCGAGATCGTCACCGATCAGATCATCATGCCTGCGCTTCCCGAAAACATGGTGGACAAACATGTGAAGGTGTACGTCAACCCAACCGGGCGATTCGTCGTCGGCGGTCCGATGGGCGATGCGGGCGTCACCGGTCGCAAGATCATCGTAGATACCTACGGCGGCATGGGACGTCACGGCGGCGGCGCGTTCAGCGGCAAAGATCCCACAAAGGTGGATCGCTCCGCGGCATATGCGGCTCGCTACGTGGCGAAGAACATCGTCGCCGCGGGACTCGCGGATCGAGTCGAAGTGCAAGTTGCTTACGCGATTGGAGTCGCGCGTCCGCTTTCGGTGAACGTCGAAACCTTCGGCACCGCGAAGATTGCGGATGAAAAGATCGCCTCCCTTGTGGATGAGTATTTTGACCTCCGCCCCGGCGCGATCATCCGTGATTTGGGCTTGCGCGCACCGATCTACCGCAAAACCGCCGCCTACGGTCACTTCGGTCGCGACGATATCGAATTCCCATGGGAACGGACCGACAAAGCCAGCGCGCTGAAACAAGCCGCGGGTCTATAAAGAAAATCAAAAAACGGACAGCCGAGCGGCTGTCCGTTTTTTGATTCGTATGACGTTGCTACGGTGTGGCTGTTTCCGTCGGGCTTGGAACGATGATGGTCGGCGTCAGAGTTGGTTCAGGCAATGCTCCATTCGGCGCCGCAAGACCGAGGTGGATGGCTTCGTAATCGAGGAACGCGTCTCCATTCGCATTGTTAGATTTCAAGAGGATGCGGATCTCGCCACTGGATGAAATGTAGCGCGAAATGAACGGTAGCGCCATCAACTGCTTGCGCCACTCCACCGAACTATCCACGTTGGTGGCGCCGATCGTGAGCCATTTCTTAGATCTCCAATCGTACAGCGCAATGGTCCAAACCTGCGTCGAAGGTCCCGGCGATTTATAGTTGAGTTCCAGCGCCATGCCGGTCACCAGCGAGCGGTTTAAATCTGCCGGGATAAAGAATGACTGGTACCCGTCGTACACGCTAGACGGCGTCTGGAACGCGACATACGCCTGAGGATTGTTATCCGCTCCCTTTTGGTCGAACAGGCTCAAACTGGCGAGCGAACCGGTGACCGATCCTTTGCTCGTTGTCCATGCGGTTGGGAAGATCGTGCGAACCAGCGGCGAACCGGGAATGGAGGTGTTCGTCGGCAATGGGCTGACCTGCGTAAGCGTATTGGTTGGCACAAACACCGGCGTATTCGTATTTACTGGCGGGTTTGTTACTCCGACCACCGGCGTGTTCGTATTCACCGGCGGATTCGTCACTCCGATCACCGGCGTGTTCGTGATGGTCGGCAAACTCGTCGCCGGCGGCAATGGCGTGTTCGTGACCGTCGCGCTGGGGAGCGCGATACTCGTGGATGTTGCCGTATTCGATACAACAGTTGTCGGCGTGGATGTGAATGTGCTGGTCACCGGCACAGACGGCGTGTTGGTGGATGTTGACACAAACGTGGGAGTAACGTTCGGGCCCGCCGTTGCGGTTGGTCCGCCTGTGCCATTTGCCGCCTCAGCCCGGGCGATGACTTCGATCTCACCAAGGGCGGCGGCATTGCCACTCACCGAATTGAACTGAACGCGCACAACACGGGTGAACACTTCAGGGAAGTCCACATTCGTGCCTGTGTCGGTCAACGGACCCGAGTTTTTATTGGCAACTTCAACAGTGCCTGCCGCGTCGCTATACAAGCGGACCGTGGCATCCAACACCTTATTCGACGAGTCGAAACTGGCAGGGTTATACAAACGCACCGTGCGCACAGTGACCGGAACAGGGAAGGTCAACGTCACCCATTGCGCGCTGGGGTTGCCGCCGCCGCTCGACCAATAACGCGGGGTGGCGCCGTTGGGGATGCTCATTTTCACGCGGCGGTCATTGATGCCGCTGGGCGAACCACTGCCTGTCGAAGAAACCGACACGGTCGCGCCGGTGGCGAGGTTGGTCCACTTGGCGGCTTCCGCATTAGGCACATCGATCATGGTATGCCCGGCATGGCAACCGACACACGCAGTCACTGCGCCGGGGCGACCATAGTTTTCGCCCGCTACGTGCGCCGCGCCAGGGGATTCGAAGTAGAACTTGTTATTTCCAACCAGCGGAACTTCATAGCCCGGCTGGGCGGAACGAATCTGCTCGAACAGCGGCACATTGGCTGGGCTTTGCGCCGTCACAGAACCGTCCGGGTTAATCTGCACCTCCTCAAGCAGGATGGGCCAGTCGAAGGCTTCGATGGAGCCGGTCTGTTGCGAACGCTGGTGATCGATGAAAAAGCGGATGGTGTTCGCCGAGCCCACAGGCATGGCATTGAGAATATTCACATCCACCGGCGCATTGAAGTACACGTTCAACGCCTGGAAGGTAAACGTCCCATCGGTGTTGTAAGGACCTTGCGCCAGCGGAGGCAGTTGGCTGGGGTTTTGGGTGATCTTGTCGGCGATCACCGGCGCGGAACGAGGGCGGATCGCGCGCGCCCGGAGTTCGGTGGTGCCAACGTTATCGTACAGTTTGGTCAAGCCACTGCCATCGGCATTGATGATGTATAAGCCGTAATCCTGTGTCGCATCTTGCGCCCACGAGATGATCACGCGACCATCGGGCAAGACATCCGGTTCACCGGCGTAATTGCCCACGTACACGCCGTACGAGTTGGGGTTCGTCTTCACAAACTGTTGAACGCTTTCATCGCGAGTAGTAATGCCGATGATGTGTGAATAGCCATTGGGTCCGCGCTGGTAGCGTCGGATTCCGCCAAAGCCTGCGGCTTCCGTTCCGTTCGCCATCGGGAAGAAGGTGGTGTAAATGGAACCGTCCGGCGCGATCGACCCGCCGTAAGCATGGTTAATGTTGCTTCCGTTGAACGTCGTGTTGGATTGTCCGGCGAACTGTTCGAGGTCGGTGCCATCGGGGTTGATGGAGGCAAGGAACCAGGAATTGCGTTCCATGTTGAACTTGCCGCCAGGCTCGAAACAGCGCGCGCCGGAACTATTGAGGGCGCACAAACCGTCTTTCATGATGTATCCGCCGCGCGGGTCTGGGATGGTGCCCATATCGTTGGTAGCGACATGATGGTTGCGCCACCAGCGCGAAAAAACGATCTTCCCGGTCAACGGGTCGACGAGCGGACGATCCGCGCCGTTACGTTCGGATGTGATGCGGTGCAGGTTGGATCCATCGCCGTTGACAACATACAGGTTGCTGGTGCGCGCCGCGCCATACATGCCGAACGAGGGCCAGCGCGTGGACGAAAACGCAACGCGCCCATCCGGAAGCCAGGCGGGATCTGTATCGTCGTAGCGAGAGAGGGATGAAGCCACCCCGCCAAACTGCGACATGTTCAGGTTTTGATCTGCAAAGGTGAGTTGCCTTAGCCCGGTGCCGTCCACATTGATCACGTAAAGCCGCCAGGCGCCCGGGTTATTCATCGGATTTGACGAATAGGAACCGTTTGCCAAGCCGGCGAACACGATCTTTGTTCCATCGAACGAAACGTCCGGCGCGTTAACGTCGATCAGGTTCATCGACGCGGCGGTTGGGGCGGCGCCATCGATCAAAGTGCGCGTGGCGCCGCTCGCTTCACGGACGATCAACTTGCCCGGGGCGGCAACTTGAAAGCGGCTATATGGCATTACGCCCGGCATTGAGCCGCCGGCGGGGTAGTACACGCTTCCGTTCGTCGGGATCTTGCGCGAGACGAACACGATCGCGTAACTGAGCGATTGCTCGCTGGCGCTGGCTTGCGCTGGCGCCACTGCTCCAAACCCTGTGGAGAGAAGCATGAGAAGGAGTAAGCCGACATTCATGACTTTCCTTGCAATCTTTGTCGAAATAGTAAACATGGGACCTCCAGGAAATGAATTGCCACACGAGTGGGCAAACCCTTTTCGATCAGGGTGTGCCTAAAGGTTACATGCCAACCACTTGTATTGAAAGTTTCGCTAAGCAAAAGTTACAAACATTTTTGTAAGAGTCGTCTGAACGAAAGTACTGGGCAGACCAGAGTACCAGCGCGCCTCGTTTGAACCGCCTAACAAACATGCAAAGTGGAAAAATCGCTCCGATTCCCCAGAAGCAAATGCGTGTTTTAAAACCTTTCCGCCGACAGCGGAGTCAAACCCAATTGCGACGCCTCTCCCCGCGCCAGCTGTGAAACCAGTGTACCGGTGATCGGTCCCAGCGACATACCCAGCATGGCGTGACCAGCCGCGACGATCACATTTTCAAGCTTCTTCACGCGCGAGACGATCGGCAAGCCATCGGGCGTGCACGGGCGAAGACCGCGCCAAATCTCGATGACCCTCGCCTCCGCCAAACCAGGCAGATAGTCCGACGAGGCGTTTCGCATTGCCGCCACCCGCCGGGGATTGAGCGAAAAATCCATGCCAGCCAGCTCAAGCGTCCCGGCGATGCGAAGCGCGCGACCTAGGGGGTTGATCACCACACGCGCCTCCGAAAACAATAGGGGCAGGCGCGGCGTCACCGGCGGATTTTCCACCGTAACGCTGTATCCCTTGGCAGGCTGAATCGGGATACGCAACTTCAACGCCCGCGCCACCTGTGGCGACCACGAACCGCTCGCAAGGATGATCTGCTCCGCAGTGAACTCGCCGCGCGTGGTGTGAACTTTCGTCACCCGCCCGCCTTGGGATTCAAACTCAAGCGCCTCTGTCTTTGTGTGGAGTTGGGCTCCCAACTCTTGAGCCTTTTCCGCCAACCCGACGACAAAGCGCCGCGGGTCGATACGCCCATCGCGCGGGTAATACACGCCGCCCGCGATTGACGGCAACAGCGCAGGCTCGAGTTCGAGCGCTTCATCACGGTTCACCATGCTGACGGGAATCTTGAACTCTTCGAAGAGGCGTGTCTCACGCCGTTCTTTTTCGAGCGCTTGTTTTGTAAGACATACCAGCAATGAGCCTTTGCCCTCGAAGCCAAAATCAAAGCCAGCCGTTTGCGACAGTTCTTCATACAGAGCGCGGCTGGCAAACAACAGATCGCGCAAGACCGGCAGAGATTTCAACATCTGCCCTTCGCGGCTCGCCCACACAAAACGCGCTAACCAGCGGATTAACTCAGCATCCATGCGCGGCTTGATGTAAAACGGACTTTCAGAGTCGAACAGCCAGCGCAACCCATCGCCCAACGCGCCAGGTGACGCGAGCGGCACGGCATGACTAGGCGCGATCAACCCGCCGTTGCCATACGAACATCCCGAAGCGATCTCGTCCTTTTCGATGAGCGTCACCCGCGCGCCTTGTTTTGCCAGAAAATAGGCTGAGCACACGCCGACTACTCCCCCGCCGACGATGAGAATTTCTGCGTTGGATTTCATGAAGTTATTATAGCAAACCGCTCATCGGTGTGGAATCGGAGGGAAGGGTAGAGTTATCACATGTGGATTTGTTGTCCGCTAAAAGTTACCTTTACTCCGTGTGTTCCGTGATATCCACGCGCAAAAGAGCATGGCTCCAGACTTAAGAAACGCTTGCTTAGGCTACTCAACCAGCGAGGGTTGGATGTGGTGTATAATCTCCGCATCAATAATCTACATCAGCAGTCCACCGCTGTTTTCGACTGAGGGATACTCACTCTTTACACGTGCAAGGCTTCTGAAGAACAGGAAACCATTTTGAACTTCACACAATTTAATTTAGATTCCCGCCTCATGCAGGGAATCAAAGTCGCGGGGTATGAAACCGCCACACCGATCCAGGAGGCGGCGATTCCCGCCGCATTACGCGGACGCGACATCATCGGCACCGCGCAGACGGGAACAGGCAAGACCGCCGCGTTCGTCCTCCCTATTCTCCACAAGTTACTCGATGGTCAGCGCGGGATGCCGCGCGCGCTCATCGTCACACCAACGCGCGAACTCGCCGAGCAGATCAATCAGGTCATCCATGCGCTATCAGCGGGGACGGGGCTGAGGAGCGCGACCATCTATGGGGGCGTCGGAGCCGACCGTCAGATCAAGGCATTGCGTCAGGGTGTGGAAATCCTGGTGGCTACGCCGGGCCGCCTGCTCGATCTCATCGGACAACGCCATGCAAAAATGAATCGCATCGAAATTTTGGTGCTCGATGAAGCCGACCGCATGTTCGACATGGGTTTTCTACCCGATGTGCGCCGCATCATCAAAGCCGTGCCTGAACAGCGGCAGACAATGTTGTTCTCCGCGACCTTCCCCGCCGAAGTGGAACAACTCGCGGCGCAATCGCTCGTTGAGCCGCAAAAAATTGCGATGGGTATCAGCAAGCCCGCCGTCACGGTGAGTCACGCGCTGTATCCCGTGCCGCAACATTTGAAAACGGGATTGTTGTTGCGCCTGCTCAAACAAACGGATTCGGATTCGATTTTAGTTTTTGTGCGCACGAAACATCGCGCCGACAAAGTGGCGAAACAGATCGCGCACGCGGGTTATCGCGTCACGAGCCTGCATGGCAACCGCACGCAGGGACAACGCGAGCGCGCCCTGCACGGTTTCAAAACGGGACACTTCCACATCATGGTCGCCACCGACATCGCGGCGCGCGGTCTCGACATTGACAGCATCACGCACGTCATCAACTACGACATGCCCGACACTGCCGACGCCTACATCCATCGCATCGGGCGCACAGGTCGCGCGCAACGCACAGGCGACGCGTTCACTCTGGTCACCGATGAAGACAAGGATATGATCCGCGCTCTCGAACGCATCATGGGACATCCACTGGAGAAAAAGACTCTCCCCGACTTCGACTACTCGCCTCCCGCCCCGCCTCGGTCTGGTCACCAACGCCGTGAAGGGACTCGCCCCCCGCGCCCTGCCCCCACGCCGACGAGGTTCTCGAAGAATCGACTCGCGCCGAGGCGAAGATCGTAATTGGTAATTGGTAATTGGTAATTCGGTGGTTGAGTAGCCCCGAGTGATCATCGAGGGGCGTATCGAAACTACCCGCCTGCCCGCGATATGACACAATCCGAGCGCAAATACTATGACAAACAAAAAGAAAATTGACCCAATTCCCGAAGAGTTTAGCAGTTACGAAGAAGCCGCTGAGTTCTGGGACAAACACGATATCACAAGATATCTGCAAAGTTCGCGCCCCGTAAAAGTTATCAGCGAGTTGCGCGGGCGTCGTTACGAAATCCAGATTGACGAAACCGTCGCTCAGGTGCTTCGAAAAGCGGCAAGGAAAAAGGGCATCACGCCGAGCCGCCTTGCCAACGATTTGTTACGACAACGGCTTGTCACCAGAGTATGACAAATCTAACAACTGAACCCGATGACGAGATGCTGGAAGAATATGATTTCAGCAAAGGCGTTCGCGGCAAGTATGTTGACCGCTTCAAAGAGGGAAGCCACACCGTCGTCCTTTCGCCCGATGTGGCTGAGGTATTCACAGATTCCGAATCCGTGAATGAAGCTCTGCGAACGCTTATTAAAATTACGCGTGAAAGTAAAAAGATACCTGCGTAACAACGAACCCGTCTCAATGAGAGGCGGGTTTTGAATCAAAAACAGCCCCGCGAAATCGCGGGGCTGTTCTCTTGTCTAACTAGCTCACTGTGGTGACGTTACTAGCCTGCGGACCCTTCGGTCCCTGTTCCACGGTGAATTCGACCTTCTGGCCTTCCGCCAGATTCTTGAACCCATCGCCTTGAATGGCGGAGAAATGGACGAACACGTCCTTGCCGCCTTCGCGCTCGATGAAGCCGAAGCCTTTTGTTCCGTTGAACCACTTGACCGTACCGATAATTCTGTCAGACATTGTATTTGCCTCCTTTGGCAAAAGTAAAGGTGTTAGGCGTCCTGTTCGTTCCATAGGAGGTAAAACAAAACTGGGTCTCCCGTAATTAACGGGAAAGAGCTTCACCACGAAGGGCACAAAGTACACAAAGGCAAAAAAGAGCCTAGATTCCTTGGGTTTTCCTTTGTGACCGTCGTGTCCTTTGTGTTTGAAAAAA